>Ga0163144_10000082_pt1 | contig 217719 bp, 203 predicted proteins | sample OliLak19BULKMAT1_FD_123175 | JGI IMG/M metagenome (GOLD analysis project Ga0163144, IMG submission 123175) | Freshwater microbial mat bacterial communities from Lake Vanda, McMurdo Dry Valleys, Antarctica - Oligotrophic Lake LV.19.BULKMAT1 | ecosystem: Environmental > Aquatic > Freshwater >... | reverse complement strand
CGGTCAAGAACCATCGCGGCGGCCTCCGTTGCCCGCGGTTCCTCAGAAGCGGGCAGGGGCCGCCGCGGCCCTCCAGTCGGTCAAGAACCATCGCGGCGGCCTCCGTTGCCCGCGGTTCCTCAGAAGCTCGCGTCGATCTCGCCAGCGATCCGATCCTTGACCTCTTGCCTCACGTCACATAGGTACTTGAGTGCGAGCTTCTTGAAGATCTGCTGCTTCAACGTCGGGGACTCAATCCCAAGCCCCAACAACCGCTCGGCATCCGCGAGTTCCGTGCCGAAGTCTCCAATGTCGAATTCGTCCAACCCAGACACCCCGATCGTGAGGCCATCCTCGCGTGCCACTTCGATCGCCTTCAAGACCTTCTTCAGAACGTCCTTAATGGAATCGCCGTAAGCTCGCAGGATCTCTTGCGTGATCGCAAAATCCCGCATCTTGCTCAATGCCGATTGCTGTTGTGCACCCGCCAACGATCCACCCATCTGCGTCAGGTAACAGACCCGGTATATCTCGTCCTTCAACCGGTCCAGATTCTGCGCCGCGATCTGGTAAACTTTGCCGTCCGGCTCCGTCCATCCAAACCGATCTCCAGGACCCAATTGCAGAAAATACGCCTCGCCCATCGTCTGAGTGAACTCACGCTCCGAGAACACCACAGGCATGGCAAAAAGCCCCATCGTCAAACCCCACGACAACGCGTTCGACTTCGAGAAGTGCTCGATCTGCAAAGAACCGGCCTTGTTCAGCAACCACATCCCTTCCTGGATCTCCAAACCAAAGAGCGGAACACGGTTCTGCTTCGCCATACCATGGACACCGGCATCGACAAGCTCGATCCGGCCTTCACCCGAGTCGCCCGTGGATTGCCGAAACACCCGATAGTTCTGCTTGTCGTAGTAGGACCACGTGACCACCTTCTTCCATTCGACGTCCTCGACGTTGTCCTTCCGCATATTGGACGTTCGCAGCACAACCCAATCCAGATTGCCTTGGTCATCATGACTCCAATTAATGACGTCTTCCACCGCATACCCAACCAGATAGGCCCGACTGCGGCCGGATGCATCTTCGGCAGCCCTGCTGTCCACGATCCCATCCACCTTCGGAAAATCAACCAGGATGTAGCTAGCCCCGCCGATCAAGGCCTCCACCAGCCTCGATCGCAGAAAGTCGCTCAAAGCAGTTTCTCTCCGGTCACAATCCTCAACGAAACCAGCAAAGAACTGCTTCCCCGTGTCGTTGTGCCCCTCGAAGCTCAGCATTGGCTCGCGCCGGAACAACGTCGCGGCATACCAGTCAACAATCGAACCCACGTAGTTCTCGTAAAAGACCTTGTTCAACCTTTCCCGATAAACTGCCCCAGGTTCTCGTTGCCGCTGCTCCAGATACTCCGCTGCCGACTCCCGCATCCGTTCGCCGCCGGCATACAGGTCCCGATACATCTTCCACGTTCGCTTCCGCGCAACGTAGTCCGGGTGCTCTCGCGTGATGTCCATATCTTCGTCCTCGCTAAATTAGCCGTCTTCCCTGAAATCCAAACGGACTCTGCGGTCTGCACCGCTGCCAGGCCAAATACCCAAGGGCATCCGACAAGTGTGTCCGCCTCGGATCCGCCTCTTTATCGATCACCGACGAGTCCGGCTTGAAACAAACCTGCTCAAAGTCTTGAATCAGTTCCTTGCATCGTGGATCGATCAGCAACTTCGCAACACCCTCCGCGTTGGCCAACAATCCGTTCATCAGCGTCACCCGGTCCTTCACATTCGGATTCGCCCGCGCAAGATCCAATCGCACATTCCCATACCGCACGCTGCGCAAATACTCACGAACCATCTGAAAGTCCGAATGCCCCGTTGTCTGCATCCGCTGTCCAGAAGCATCCCCATAGATCACAAGCCCGCCCGGATGATCCGGATACCGCTCCACAAACTCCTCGCACGCCTGCTCCGTCGTCGCTCGCCGCAACACAATCTCGTCAAGGACATGAACCTTGTCTCCAAACTGCTGCGCCACAATCGACGACATCGGATCTACGTTGAAATCCAGTGCCCACAGCAGCGGTGCCATCGGATCTTTCTTTCCGCTAACCAGATTGCGCTCCCGTTCGAACGCTTCATAAACCCGTCCCGCCTGGACGTTGAGATACTCGCCCAGAACTTCCTGTGCATAGAATCGCGAATCGTAACTGGCCTTCAACCGCGCGTAGTAGTCAGGAACCTGCTCCAACACGTGCTTGTTTTCAAACGCCTTGGCCACAAAGGTTTCGTAACCCTTGTACTCGCCGCTCATGAACCGCCTGTAAACCCAGTCGAAACCCCTCGGCGTCCAAACCGCAAATCCGCCCAACCGCGCCGCCTTCGGATCTCGCAATCTCGCCTCAAGTCGCAACCAAGCTTCCTCTGACGCATAGGTCAACTCGTCCACACAAAACCACGCAAGATTCGTACCGCGCAACCGCTCCGAATCGTCCAGCGACCGGAACAGAATCTTCGACCCGGTGTCCTGCAACGTCAAATGATTCTCAGCTTTGTTGATGTCGAACGGAATCTTGTTCTCGTCCAGCACCGCAAGCAACCCAGCCTGCGTCGAGTCCCGCAACATCGGAAATGTCGGCGCGCCAATCAGGCCCGTCCTTCCCGGATTCAGGTAGCTCATTCGGATCGCTTCCTGGCAAAGTGCCTGACTCTTGCCAGATCCCACCGGACCCGAAAACCCCTTAAACCGCTGCTCCGACAAATGGAAAAGCCGCTGCGTTGGCAGCGGCTCGTAGTGGATCCCGCGATGGATCACTCCTCTTTTTTCTTCGTCTCCTGCCATGTCACCTGGATCTCTTTCACCTGTTCGGCCTTAAGTTCTCGCTCCAGTTGCAACAGCCGTATGAAGTCGCCGACGCTACACTTCACGTCCGAGTCGATCTTGCTTTCGAGAACGTTTAACATCCTCTGTACGGCTCGCAATGCGCGTTCCCCGCGCGGGTTTTCGTTTTCCTTCATCTCTTGCTTGTCGCCCCTTCCCTGCTTACCTTTTGCAAGATGACCGCGAGCAACAAAAAGGCGGCACCCGTCTCGGAGCACCGCCGCCGCACTCGATCTCTTCTCTGACTTGAAGATAACAGAAGGCCCTCCCAGCAAAATTTGCCGGAACAACCGCAAGATGTTGATAACAAGGAAGAAAAAAAAATAGCAGAGTGCGTGAACACGTCCCGCGCATCTGGCAAGTTTCGAAAAATAGCTGCTATCTATCTGAAAGGAAATGGTTTACGCGAGAGTACGGGCAACGGCAGCAAATAGCTCGCTGGCTTGCACTGGTTTTGGCAGAAAACCCTGCATCCCGTTCTGTCGGCATAGATTCCGGTATTCATCCGCCGTATTGGCGGTGAACGCAAGGATGGGGACGCTACCATAGCCCTCAATCTTCCGAATCTCCTGGGTCGCTTCAAACCCACTCATCTCGGGAAGTTGAAGATCCATCAGAATCAGCGAATACATCCCTTGCTTTGCACGCTCAATCGCCTCGGTACCACATTCCGCACAGTCCACTTGGTAGCCCCGGGGAGTAAGCAGATGATGCACCACTGTCCGGGACACCAGATTGTCTTCGACCAGCAGAATTCGATGATTCGCGCCTGTACCGGAATGAACCGGCGTCTTTGCCTGTGACTCGGGAACCTTCAGAGCCAGAACGACTTCGAACTTGCTGCCCCGTCCCGGTTCACTCTCCACCTCGATGCGCCCCTTCATAAGTGCCGCGAGTTTGTTGGCAATCGCTAGTCCCAAACCGAGGCCAGGATAGGATCTCGAAAGTCCACCCTCTAACTGACGAAAGGATTCGAAAACCAAAGCGAGATGCTTCGCCGATATGCCAATGCCGGAGTCGTACACGCCAATTCTCAAAACATCGGAGGTCACCGTTGACCGTACATCGACCTGTCCGTCCAGTGTGAACTTCACCGCGTTCCCAATCAAATGGGAAAGTAGCTTTCGAAGGCGAGGGGCGTCTCCGACAATCGTCTCGGGAACCTCCCCGTCGAAGGAGCGGAGAATCCTTAAACCCTTGCTCCTCGCCTTCAATGAGTGCTCCGCAATCGCAGACTCAATCGTCTCCTGCAAGTGAAACTCGCACTCGTCCAATTCCACCGTACCTGACATCAACGCAGAATACTCCAGCGTGGCATTCAACACTTCCAGGAGATTTTCGGCGCACAAACGCGTTGCCGTGACATACTCGCGCTGCTCTTCATCCAACCCGGTTTCAAGCAATAGATCGGTCATTCCAACGATGCCGCTCAGCGGAGTTCGGATCTCGTGATTGAGACTCGCAAGAAATTGGCCCTTCAGCTTGGTCACTTCATCGGTGACCTCTGCAACTTCCGAAAATGGCGCGCCAAGTCTCATCCGGTATTCGACACCTGTCCTCGTTTATCGGCCAAGCCCGGCAATAAGTTTAGGCAAGTCCCTCTACCATCTGCTGCACCATCCCGCTGGTCCGCCCCTTCTTCTCTTGTTGTTGCACCAACACGAACTTCACGTCGAACTGATGGCCTTCCACTTGGAACGGTACAACCACTCTCGGCTTTCCCATCCCATTCAAAGCCTTGTAGTTCCGCCCATAAATTACCGTCGGGATGCTCAACACCATCGGCCCTAGATCGCTTTCAAGCGCCGTCTTCACGTTGCCTACGATCATATTGGCCATCTCCGCCATCGCGTCCATCACCTCATCGTTTACAACGGTCTGCTCCGTCATGAACATCGTGCCCGTTAGTTTGAGCGCCAAATCCGTCCCGCAGTAAACCGTTCCCATGCCTGTCCACGGTCCACCCATCCCAACGAGTGCGACAAGTCCATCGAAGCTCTCGGTCGTTCCTTCCTCTTCGTAAGAATCGGACGCCTCAATCTCCAGTCCCAACATCATGGAGAAGACGTCCTTGGTCGAAGACACGATCAATTCAACAACTCGCTGATTGTCCATCTTGTCCTCTTCCTAGAAAACCGTCGTCAACTTCTCTTTAATCTGTTCTGGAGTAAATGGCTTCTTGACATAGCCGATGGCGCCCAACTGAAGCGCCTGAATCACCTTGGCTTGTCCGCCTTCCGTCGTCACCATCAACACCGGAATCGACTTCCACGATGGATTAGCCTTCAAGTTCTTCAGGAACTCTAAGCCATCCATGTTCGGCATGTTGATGTCCGAAAGGATCAGACCGACCGTCTCGGTCGACATCCGTTCCAAGCCCTCCTTCCCATCATTCGCCTCGTGGATCTTCCCCACGCCAATGTTCGCCGCCACTAGGACTCGTTGCAAGATTTTCCGTATTGCGGCTGAGTCATCCACGATGAGCACGTCCAACGCCATAGATATCCTCATCGGTACAACACGTTCAACCCTTGAAACTTTCCTCCGCTACCACTGCGCAGAGGGCGTACGCTTCGCGCTGTAACCGAAGTAAATCACCAGCCCCACCGCCATCCAGATGAAGAACACAATCCAGGTTTCAAGCGGTAAGCTCAACATCAGCACCGAACAGCAAACGATCGCCAGGATCGGAATCACCGGTACCCACGGAACTCGAAATGCACGCGGTCGCTCCGGCTGCTTCTTCCGCAACACCAACACCCCGATCGACACCAGCAGAAACGCGAATAGCGTCCCGATATTCGAAACATCGGCCAACGTTCCGATATCGAAGACCCCCGCCGGAACCCCCACAAAAATCCCCGCAATAATCGTACTCACATGCGGTGTCTGAAACCGCTTATGCACCTTTGAAAAGATGTCAGGCAAGAGCTTATCTCGACTCATCGCGAACCACACCCTGGCCTGTCCGTACTGGAACACCAGCAACGAGGACAGCATCCCCACAATTGCACCGAATCCCACCCAAAACCGGATCTTGTGCATCCCTAGCTCTCGCAGCGCGTTCACCACGGGTGCCGCATTGTTCAGAGTCTTGTAGTTGGCGATGCCCGTCAACACCAACGCTACCGAGGCATAGAGAACCGTGCAAATCCCCAGCGTGATCATAATGCCCCACGGCAAATCCCGCTGCGGATTCTTACACTCCTCCGCCGCCGTCGACACCGAGTCGAATCCGATATAGGTAAAGAACACAATCGCCGCGCCTGTCAACAAACCGGTCGCACCATTGGGAAGAAAAGGATGGTAGTTGGAAGTCTGTATAGCACCGGCCGCGCCAAAGACAAACAGCAGAATCGCGGCGATCTTCAGAATCACCATTCCATTGTTGGCGCTGGTACCTTCGCGCACGCCCCGCACCAGCAGAATTGTCAGGATCCCCAGAATAATCAGAGCAGGAACGTTGAAGTACGATCCAGTTGGCGACAGACTCTGATTCAGAATCGGCTCGCTCCACTCTTTCGGTATGTGATAACCCGTCAGATTCTCGACGATGTCTCGAAGATAGGCGGAAAATCCCACCGCCACCGCCATGTTCGATACCGCGTACTCAAGAATCAGGTCCCAGCCCAGAATCCACGCAACTAGCTCGCCCAACGTCGCATAGGCGTACGTGTACGCCCCGCCCGCGATCGGAATCATCGACGCCAACTCCGCATAACATAGCGCCGCAAAACCACATGCGATCGCCACCAATACGAAGGACAAAGAAATTCCAGGACCCGCGCCGGGTCGCCCCGCCGTGGACACCGCCTGCCCGCCATTCATCAGAATGTCGATCACCGGTGCATGGATGATGGATGGAAACTCTAAGGTCTGCCCCGCTGCGGCCGTCCCCGTCAGAGTGAAGATCCCGGAACCAATTACGGCACCGACTCCCAGCCCGACCAGACTCCACAGTCCGAGTGTTTTCGCAAGTTTCTTTTCAGGATGCTCTGCCGATGCCAGCAATGCATCGATACTTTTAGTGCGCCAGAGTGGGCTGCTCATTATCTCGTGATGATAGAGCCTACCCTGGCGTCACCGCAACTCTTACAAACTCTTCTTAACGCTTACGCTGGCCCTTCGTAATGGCACGGACCTTCTTCTTCATCGATCCTCTCGGCACCTTGCGCGCAGCCTTCGGGGCTGCCTTCTTGCGCGCGATGCGCTTCAGCTTCTTGCGTTCAAGCTTGTCTTCAACAGTCGTAGTGTTCATGATTCGATCTTCAATCCTGCAAATTTCTCAACGAGTTTCTTCAACCCATGGCCTGGGAAATTGATGGTCAACTTCGCGTCGTCTCCATCCCCTTCCCTTTTCAATATCGTGCCCCTTCCGTATCGTGGATGCTCCACGAAACTACCAGGACCCAATGGCTTCTGTTTCAATTGTCCACCAACTGGACGCTGCGCGCCAACTCCCGGGCCCCTCGAAGGCATCTGCGTGACACTTCCCGCACCCCCCGCCCGGAACCCACCGGCCGCCAGCGGGGGACCCGTCGGAGGCCGCGGTGTACCCACCTTCGTCCCCGGCGACGAATCCAGAGGACTTACCCACGTCGTCGGAGTTCTCACTTCCGGAACCTTCGTTCCTGCAGTTCGACCTTGCGATCCGAGCACCGCAGGAGCGGGATCGTCCAGACCACCCAGCAAACTCATCTGCATCGCCCCGCCACGCGCTTGCGAAGCCGCAGGAGGCTTCGCGGCGGGTTTGACGGGTGCAGATGTAACCGGTGCCGCCGGAGGCCGCACAGGCCGCGCTGCTGGCGGCTCTTCACCAACCACCCGTCGCGTCCCCACCAACCCGCTTACCTGCCCCGTCCCACCGATTCCTCGCGGAAGCGGCATGCCCCTCTCCGCAAAAAACTGCGAAATGTTGTCCACGGAATTGTACGTCTTCCCCGTGAACATATTCTTCTTCACGGCCTCGCGGACTTCGTACCGCTCTGACCGCAAATCCATCTGCGGGATGTCCGCCGGCGCAGCCTTATCAATCAAATGCTTCGGGATCTCCGCCAAAAACCTCGACGGCAACGTCGCTTCCGGAGCACCACCGCCATAACGTCTGCGATACTTCGCCCAGCTCAGCGTCAGCCGCTTCTCGGCACGGGTCAACGCAACATAACAGAGCCGCCGCTCTTCTTCCATCTGGCTCTCGCTCTCGCGGCTGCGCGAATGCGGAAACAATCCCTCTTCCATTCCCGCCAAAAACACCGCGGGCCATTCCAGACCCTTCGCATTGTGAATCGTCAGCAGCGAAACTTGCGCCTTCTCATCGAGATTGTCGGAATCGGCAACCAACGCCGCATGATCCAAAAACTCTTCCAGCGTCTCGCCACGTTCCGCCCCATCGGCCCCCGCATTCACCAATTCCTGCAGGTTCCCCAAGCGATTCTCCGACTCAGGCGAAGGATCCGTCTCGATCATCTTCTTATAACCCGTGCGGTCGAGAATCATATTCAACGTGTCGTGTACCTTGCGCTCGCCCATGCCCTCGCGCAATTCATCGATCATCCGCTTGAACGCCTGCACTGCTACTTCTGCGCGGCCCGGGAACAACCGCCGCTCCAACATATCGTCGATCGCCGCCCAAACTGTCAAACCATTCGTCGTGGCGTGCTTCTCAATCTGCTCGAACGTCGTCTTGCCTATGCCGCGCGCAGGAACATTGATGATCCGTTCGAGACTTACCGAATCCACCGGATTCACCAGCGTCTTCAGGTAACACAGCATGTCTTTGACTTCCGAACGGTCGTAAAAGCTCAATCCGCCGACAACCACGTACTTCCGGTTGTAACGCCGCAATGCCTCTTCGAACTGCCGCGACTGAAAGTTGGTGCGATACAAAATCGCCACTTTTGACGCCGGATTCCGCCGAAGCTCGCGCTCCACCGCATCGGCAACGTAAAGAGCTTCGTTCTCGCCATCCTGCGCTTCGAAAACGGAAATTTTGTCGCCAGATCCGGAATCCGTCCAAAGATTTTTGCCCAATCGTTCCGTGTTGTTCGCCACTACAGCGCTGGCGGCATCCAGAATGTTCTTGACCGACCGGTAGTTCTGCTCGAGGCGGATTACCTTCGTATCGGGAAAGTCTTTCTGAAAATCCAGTATGTTCTTGATGTCCGCTCCGCGCCAACCGTAGATCGATTGATCTTCGTCGCCAACCACCGCCACGTTTTCCCGTTCGCGCGTCAACAACCGCATCATGTCGTACTGCGTCCGGTTCGTGTCCTGATACTCATCGATCATCACGAACTCATAACGCCGGTTGCACTCCTCGCGAACCCGCTGATCGGTCCGCAGCAAACGCACACTCTCGAGCAATAAATCGTCGAAGTCCAAGGCGTTCGCCTGCCGCAGCCTCGCCTCATATTGCTCGTAGATCTTCGCCATCCGCTCAGCCTTCGGATCGGTGGCGTTCTTGTAGAAATCGTCGGGCGTCTCTTTGTGATTCTTCGCGTGCGAAATCCGCGAAAGCATCGCGCGATACTGCATGAACTTCTCATCGATCCCCAGATTCCGGAAAACACCCTTCACAATCGACAATTGATCCGCGTCATCGTAAATGTTGAACGAAGTCGTGAACCCGGGACGCACTTCCGCTGCCAAACTCGCCCCATCCTTGCGAAGTAGCCGAACGCAAAACGAATGAAACGTCGAGACAAACGGCGCACGACGCGTGGTGGCTTCGCCTATCAGCGACATCACCCGCGCACGCATCTCTCCGGAAGCTTTGTTCGTGAAAGTAACCGCTAGAATAGCCGGACCCGGCACCCCATGCTTCGTCACCAGGTGCGCCATTCGATGGGTAATCACACGCGTCTTTCCAGACCCTGCTCCTGCCAATAGCAGCAGCGGACCTTCGACGTGCAATACCGCTTCTCGTTGTTGTGGGTTGAGACCTTCGAGGAAATCCAAGACTACCCATCAGTCTAACATCCCCACCCAAAAATGCTTTATGGTGAGAAGTGGCTTCTCTTCTTCTGATATCGATCCTCGCCGTTGAAATCACCCCTCACTCTCCATCCGTCTCACCTTTCCGGCAACCGCAAATCGCCGCCCGCGCAAGCTTCGTGGGTGTCACCTTCGGCTCGGCCAACGCTATCTACTTTGCTGCCTCCCGCAACTTCGGGGAGACCTTTCAGAATCCCGTTGTTGTATCGGACAAAGCCGGGGTGCTTTCCCTCGGTCGCCACCGAGGCCCCCGTATCGCAATCACACCCAAAGCGATTGTGATCTCCGCCATCGCAGGACCCCAAGGCCGTGGTCGCGATGGCGACGTCCTCGTGTGGCACTCCACCAATCATGGCGCGACCTGGTCAGAACCTTCCCGCGTCAACGGAGTTCCCGGGTCGGCCCGCGAAGGTCTCCACTCCATGGCCGCCGGACCCGATGGAACCATCTACGCCGCTTGGCTCGATCTGCGCTCGAAAGGCACCAGAATCTATGGCTCGGATTCCAAAAACGATGGAAAGACCTGGTCGAACAACGAGCTCCTTTACGCCTCGCCTGAAGGCAGCGTTTGCGAGTGCTGCCATCCAACGGTCTCCATCGGCGAAAAGGGGGAACCCTACGTCATGTTCCGCAACTGGTTCGAGGGCAACCGTGATATGTACGTGGTTTCGGTGAGGGACAAGAAGGTCACCAAACTCGGCACTGGCGCATGGCCCCTCAACGCCTGCCCCATGGACGGTGGCGGCCTCTCGAACAATGAAGGGAAACTCTACGCCGCCTGGCGTCGTGATACAAACGTTTTCTGGAACGAACTTGGAAAACCGGAAGTCGATCTCGGCAAAGGCAAAGATCCCGCCATGGTCGCCACGTCCACCGGTCCGATGGTGATCTGGAACGCCCCTGAAGGACTCCGAACGAAAGGCCGCGTCCTCGACCCGGGAGGAAGCTACGCCTCGGTCACCGCAAGCGGAATCGCAGTCTATGCAACATGGGAAAGTGCCAAAGGAATCAGAGTCGAGAAACTGCAGTAACGTACAAAAGCCCCGCGGGAAATCGCGGGGCTTGTCAAAAACTCTGTGAAAAACTACCGTTCCCAAGCCTGCTTCGGAACACCGCCATCGCGCTCTTCGACGCGATCGTACAGATGGGACTCGCATGTCGTACCCAACGATGTGTTGTAGAAACTCTTGTCGCCAATCGCTTCCACGATGTCCTCGGTAAAAGCATGCAGTGCCGTCAACTGTTCCGCCCTCGCTGGCTGCATCACACCGGCTTCGGTGCGGAAAAACATTTGATAGCCACCATGCGTCAACACGCCGATATCATTACCGATCACAAGACCCGGCTTGTCCATGACGATCGAATCGCCGTCCCAAGACATCAGCATGGCGCATCCATTTCGACTCACTCTCGTCTTGCCACTTGAGGCCGACTCGGTCTTACAACCCAACTCGCGCAGTGTCTGCAATCGGTCTTCGAAGCTGAAGGTTTGGGGTTTTTTTCGACGAAAGAACATGCCATCCCAGTATATCAGCGACTCACTTCAACAAGTACCGGGGAAATCCGCTCGCCAGCATCCCCAGCGCAGGGTTCTGGCCGGCGGATTCCATCGTGCAAGTTCGCTGCCCTTCCCTCGCCAGCAGCTTGACCGAGCCACCTTCACCGCTCATCACGCGATAAGCCATGCAGGCTCCGTGCAAATCCTGCAGCGACTCAAGACTCCAGTCGGTTCCCTGCACAATCCGGATCGAACCTTCATGGTTGATCAACACAGTGACATCGCCCGAGCCTTCCATGCCTCGAACCCGCTCCGCAGCTTCCAGAATCCGTGTCGCGTGTTCATAAAATCGGCTCACACAGAGCTTATCGTTCACCTAGGGGATTTCCCCAGAACAAAAAATTAGACTTGACTCAGGCCACCGTCCACCGCGATCAACTGGCCGGTCACAAACTCACTCGCCCGCAAAAAATACGACACCGCCTCCGCAATCTCATCGGCCGTGCCAGCGCGCGCCGCCGGCGTCTGCTCCACCAATCCGCGAACCCGAACCAACTCCGCCTCGGAAAACGGAATCACTCCCGGAGCCACACTGTTCACCGACACACCGAACGTCGCAAACGCCTTGGCCAAAGCCCGCGTCAAGTGAATCACTCCAGCCTTCGACGCGCAATAGTGCGAGTGTTCCGCCCACGGCCGGATGCCGCCGAGCGAACTAATGTTCACAATCCGCCCTCCCCCGCCTTGCGCCTTCATCAGCCTTCCCGCCTGCTGGCAACAGAAGAAAACGGCCTTGAGATTGACGCTGTGGATGAAATCCCAATCGCCCTCCGTGACAACCAGCGGATCGAACCGCGTGAACCGCGCTGCATTGTTGACCAACGCATCCACCCGGCCATAGCGGGCCACCACTTCGGTAAAGAGCCGCTCTATCTCCGCAACCTTTTCCAGATCTGCACGAAAGATCGCAGCCCCGTTCCCACAAGCGCGAGCAACCTCCCAAGCCTCCGCTTCGGATTCACCATAGTGGATCGCAACCGTCGCACCCTCAACCGCAAGGCGGATCGCGATACACCTCCCGATCCGCTTAGCGGCACCGGTCACCAGTACAACCTTCCCGTTCATTCCGAGGGACTCTCAGACGCCTTTGACTCATCGCCCCCCACCACGGCGGCCTTCGCCAAAGTCAAATCGCCCTGCCACAATGCGATCCGCCGAACAAGTTCATCCGCCTCGGGATACACCCGCAAAGCCGCCCGGATCCGGGACAAATCCCGCAACGCCTCGGCACCGGCAGGCTTGCAATCCAAATATCTGTGGATCCACTGGCAGGTCTCCGCAAAGATCTCGGGATCCTGGCCCAAACGGACAAAGTCTTCCAGCGGCTGCTGGCCGCCACCCAGCAACCATATTCCACAATAGTATCCAGCCAGCGCCATCGGATCCTGCTCGCGCTCGATGAACCGCACTAGCCGGTCTTTAAAATCGAGATGCCCACCGATACCCAGACCCACCGCGGCATTCGCACGCACCACAGCATCTTCATCGCGAAGAGCGTATTCGAAGAACGACCGGTGCGATGGATCGTCAAAGGCGTTCAACATCCGCGCCATCGCCCGCCGAACCGTCGCATCGGGGTCGAAACACATGACTTTCTGCAGCTCCGGAACCGCGGGTGTATAAACCAGCCGCCACAGCGCAACCGCGGCCTCTTCCCGAACCGTCGCATCGGGATCGTAGAGCAACGCCAGCAGTCCCTTGCCTGCTTCGTCACGAATTTCATAGCCGATAAAGCCAAGTGCTTCCGCCGCATCGCGCCGGACTCCAGGCGTCACACTCTTGAGTAGATTCAACAGCGACGGCGCAAGATCTGCGCGACTATGCTCCTGCATCTTCGCAACCGCGCGACGACGCCTATCCGGCTTCGCCGACGACAGTTCTGAGATCAGATCCCAAACGCCGGCCAAAGGCGAATCGTCTTGACTAGGGTAGGAACGGATAATATCCCTTGCGGGCTCGAACCACGGCATTGGAAAGATTCACTTTCACCTCGATCTGGCGAAACTGCTTCGCAGCGTTCCGATCCGTGATCTCCGGTATGTAGCGGATGATGTACTGCGTCGTCACCTCGCCGGTGACAGCGGCAATCGACTTGAAAATTCCCGTGGCAATCGCCGAAGCGTAGCCACCTGTTCCAACCTTCAAGGCATAGTTGCCTTCATCGGAAGGCGTCGACAGATAGCCGGAAACATCCTTGTAGGTGCCCTGCAAAGGATACTCGGTGCGTCCCCCGGTCTCTTCCGTGAGGCGCTTGAGAATCGAATCGCCAACACTCACAAATCCAAAGCCTGTCGTCGACACCGCATAAACTGTCACCAGGTTGCGCTGCGCCAACTCAATCACCTGATCGAGCGTATGTCTGCTCGCATTGTCATGCCCATCGCCAACGATCACGATCACCCGCCTCGGCTCGATCGGCTCGCCCTTCACAAGATTGCGCGACGTGCACGCCATGTAGATCGCATCGAACAACGCCGCGCCTCCGCCCGGCTTCATCTTGCGGATCTTCTGCAACAGCTTCTCCGGATCGCTCGTGGTATTCTGCTTCAGTTCGGCTTCATTACCATAAGAAACCAGATACCCCGAATACTTCGGATCGCCGGGCATCAACGTCGTAATCAGGTCCAGCGCCGCTTCCTGATACGTCTTCCACTGCAAAGAAACCGCGTTGCTCTGGTCGATCAGAAAACCGACGACCACCGGCTGACTCCGCTCTCGCGAAAAGAACCGTATCTTCTGTGGCTTTCCTTCGTCGAGAATTTGAAAATCGCTCTCTGCCAAATCGGAGACGAACCTGCCCGCCGAATCGGTCACCGTAACAGGCACAATGACTTCCTGCACCTGAATCTTGATGGGAACCGGTTCTGCCTGCTGCGGAGCGGCAGGCACCTGTTGCGCAAGCGCAACCACAGCGAAGCCAAGTAGCGAAACCCAAAGCCTAATCATTCGTGAAACCTGCTCCGATTATAACGCTCACGTCGTTGGTCACTTTCCAGGCATCTCGATTTCCAGCGAGAACTCGACCTTACCCGCCGCGTTCTCCGCCTTCAGCACAAACGTCTCCGTCTTCGCAATCGTCACGGGCGTCGTGCCTTTCGGCTCTACCTTACCGATCAATGGCTCAATCGTCACCTTCTCGGCGTTCTCCGTGTCCCAGACAAGATCTACCGTATACTTCTTCGCAGCCTTGTCCTCAACCTGCCTTCCAATCCGGAACTCCATCACCTTAGGTGGCGGAATCCGCTTCGGGGGTTTCCCGGTGAACACAAAGTACATCAGAACCAAGGCCGCCGGAATCGCAACCGCTACGCTGATCTGATTCATGGTCCACTTCTGCTTCGTGCTCACTTTACGCCCGCTTTCTTGAGATTCGCCGCATCCAGAACCCACGTCCGCAGCACTTGGTAGGCAGCATCCCCCGGTCGGTAACGAACGCCACCTTGATGCCCATCTTCCTTGCCGCTCTGCACATTGAGAGGCTTGCGCAGAAGCTTACTGTTTTCGACGTCCCCTTCGTTCACACGTTCCAACAATTTCTGATAGTTCGAATAGAGATTCGCCATCTTCACATACCCGCGATCGTCGGCCGCACTCAACTCCAACGAAGGAACCCGCCCCGCAACTCCGTGGCAAGTAAGACAGCCGTTCTGATCGTCCCGATTGGGACGCACAAACTCAGGAGCCACCTTGTCCCGAAAGAATTGCCAGTTCTTCTTCCAGCCCTCGCTCACCTGCACAGGATCCGCTTCATAATACTGTGGCATCGCCTTCTGCAACGCCGGCATGATCTTCGGATGCTTCCGGATGTTCACGTCCCCGGCCAGATTCAACGCCTGATTCCGCAACCGGTTGTCCACCTTCTCGCTGATCGCCTTCACATAAAGATCCACCAGCTTCGGACTCTCGATCCCTTTCTCCAGCGCCCATTTCACACCCGGAAGCCAATACATCTCCTCCATCGGTGCCTGGAACCGATCCGGAACCATCGACGCCGCATAGCTCGTCTGCAGATCGGGATTGCCATGCAAGATTCCACTCAAAGCCCGCGCCACATACCAGTCGTGACTGTCCTTATCCATCTGCTTTAACTCTCGCGTATTCTCTTCCAGCCTTCCGCGAGCCTCCGAAAAGCTGGGAATGATCAGCTTATAGAACACACCCAACTGCTCATCCGTCTTCGGCAAATTCCATCGCGAACGCGTAAACAACTTCACCAAAGGGCCCGCCAACTCCGCCCGTCGCTCCTCCTCCGCCGCACCCCGATAGAACTGTTCCATCAACGGCTCCACAAACTCCTGCGCCGCATTCAGCGTAATGATCCGAGGATCCGATATCGAGGTCGCCGCAATCGTCCGCAACGCCTCAGGGCCCGTCGACGAATACTGCAGCAACTTCTTCTGCAGAGGCTCGAACACAATGTTCGCCGCGCTCTCCACCGCCAGCCGAAGCTTGTCGTCCTGCTTCGCCGCCTCGACCTGATTCCAGTATTTGAGAACAGCCTTGCCCATCATCTCGGATGCGCCGGGCGTAATATAGCCCATCTGACCCGGTCCACCATCGCCGCCCGCCTGACTATAGTAAGTGGCCGCAATCCCAACCAGCCGATCGATCATCCGTTCGTTCGCGGTGCCGCCATCGATCCGTTTTTCAATGGACTTGAACAGCTTCGTCAACTCCGGATACTGATGCTCGGCTGAAGGATTCGCCTTCTGTCCATTGGCGATGAACAGCGCCTCCGTCTGATAACGCATGGCGTTTTCCGTCAGTATATTCGGCTCTTCCCGTTCCAGCATGCGAACCATCGACGCATTGATCGCCTCCCGCACCGGCGGATTCCAAATCCACCAGTTCCACGCCGCCCGCGCCGCCCACGCCCGCACTGCGGGACTCTTGTCCTCATTCATCATCCGGTCCAGCAGTCCTGTCAATTTCGGGATACTCACCGCAGAACGCGACATCACCGTATCCACACGCATGATCAAGGCAGCCGCTAGTTGCTCTCGGGCAAGGTCATCCGCCTGGTCGTAAAACGGCAACACATGATCCCAACCCTTGTCATCGATCAATGTCTGCCGCAAACCCCAACGTGCCGCCTCGCGCACCATTTTGACCGGATCGCTCAACCCCGCAAGCAGCGCCGGAACTGCCAGCTCATTGTGGAAAGCACCCAGCGCCTCAAACGCCCAGAACCTTACTTGCGGACTCGCATGTTTCGTCCCAACCAATGCCTCAGACACGAGGTTGTTCCCTTCTCCGAACAACCCCAAATGAGCCATCGCCCGAAACCGCGCAATTGTATCCGCAACACTCTCATTGGCAGCCGGAGCATACTCAGCCGGACGAAATAGAGGAGCCTCCACTGGATACAGTCTCGACAGTGCGTGCACCGCGTACGCCGTCGTCACAAAACCCGTCAACGCATTGTTGTTCCAGCGCCCAAAGCTATCCTGCATACGCAACAGCGCATCCACTCCGCGCTTCACCGCCGGATCCCGATCATTATGCCCCAACGCCGCAAGTGCCGTCACCGCCAAAGCCGTTGGCGCAGGATCGGTATCCTTCGCCTCCGTCGAACCTTGCGGATTGAATCCCCAAGCGCCATCCGCTTTCTGCAGACGTCGCAGCTCTTTTTCATCCGCCGCAACGCGATCCTGAATCTTCTTCCAAAACGCCTTCGCTTCATCGGTCTCGCCACGAAGCTTCACGTAGTCTTGCGGAAACGCCTTCACCAGAAACTCAATACGATTGGAAAAATCATCGGTATAGCGAGGCTTCACGTCGATCAGTTTCGCGACCTTCTCTTCCACCGCCTTGAAGTACTTATCGTTGCCCGTATCGCGCCAAGTCCGCAGCAGGACCTCACCGGAAAAGCGATACACAACCGACTGCCCCACGTTCGACCCCGGACCAGCGGCATTGATCCCACTCGGATCCGCCGACAGCAGCATGTAGTTCCCCGTTCGCAACTGCTGCGCCGAATGCAAACGGCGCGGGCGAACCATCTTCTCTACCGTCGCCAAATTGAAGCCCGCTGCTCGCGTACCGGCCGGCCCATCGCCCAAATCGAGCGGCGACAAAGATGTGTTGTTCGCAGCCTCCGGAAGCTCATTCGTCGGACGCAGGCACTCGTACATCACATTCATGAGATGCCGGTAGTTCATGACGTTTTCGACACGATAGCCATACAGCATCGCACCGGCGGAACCCCATACACCCGACTGTGTGTGGCAACTCATGCAATGCGTCCCCAGCAACGATCCCGTGTCCCGAATGCGTCGGTCCACTGCCGCGCCCCGCGGACGGTTCAACAACCAGGCGTCCACTTGACCGATGTGATCGTACATCGCCGCCCTCACCGCCTCGCGCGGATCGGCGTGCGGAGCCAAATCGCGAATCCTCAGTTCCAAATCGTATCCAGGAGCATTCGATTCCACGCGAACGTAGTAAACGCCACCTGGCTGCAACGTCCGAGTCATCGCCGTTCGATGCCCTTCCAACTGTTGGTGAACACGCTCATTCGGATTTGCGCCTTCACGAAACTCCTTGCCATCCTCAGTGAAGCATTGCACCTGCGAAACCACTAACGGATCCGTTACATTCAGGTTCGCCGTAAACAACTTCGGCTTCGTGCCCTTGAATTCAATGCGGAACCAATCGTCACCAGCCTTGCCTGCGAGTCCGTTGTCGAAGTATTCAAGGTCATCCGCGCCGCCAGTGACACGAATCGTCTCGTTGCCATTCGCGCCAATCGCGATCGGTTGAGCGGAGGCAATCGAATCATTCGGCTCTGCCTCAACCACTTGCCCTTTCGTCGAAACTCCATAGGAAACCGGCTTCACCGACATTCGGAATGAAACCTTGTGCCCCGCAGGCCATGGAGTCCGTTTCGGAAACCGCGAGATCTTTTGAATCCAACCGGATTCTCGCCAGCGGTTGAGATTGAAGATCGGCTCCTCATCCTCGACCACCTGAGCCTTCAGCGTGAACGCGCCAGCCTTCGGTGCGCGAAAGACCATATAGAAGTCCGGATCGAGGGCGTGGAGCACCTTGCGGTATCCGCCCCATTCCACGGCGATGCGCCCGTTCGGAGGCAGTTGCGTTGGACTCGCGATTCCCGCCGAGACCTCAACAAGGTCACCGGCCTTTAGCGAAACGGCCGTCGCACGTTGCCGATCGAACATAGTCACCGTTTGCGCGACCGCTAAGGAGCCTAGGAAGATACTGCAGTAGACAAAGTTCCACATAGACCGGATTTTATCCTAAATCCCGCCGTGCGGTCGGTGACAGGTTGTCCTTGGGTGCCTTGACCGTGATCATCGCACCCTCGATTGGCGCGTTCGAATACCGATCGATCCAGGTCCGATGAGTTAACCGCCAGCAGGCTTCGGATTCCAAGTGATGCGTTCGAACTTCTCCGAAGCGAGATTCTCGCAGAAACGGAAGATGCTTGACGTTCTCCTTTTCTTCGCCTATAAGTAGAGTAAGGAGTTTTCAGTTCAAAATGCCGGTCACCAAACGCCAAAAAGAAGTTCTCGACTTCGTCTCAGCCTACGTGCAACATCATGGTTATAGCCCCAGCTACGAGGAAATGGCCGAAGGGCTCGACCTAGCCTCTGTCGCCACGGTTCACAAGCATGTCTCGGCACTCGAAGCCAAAGAATACCTAAAGCGTGCCCCAAACATGAGCCGGTCGCTTGAGGTGACAGCCAAATGGATCCAGGAACAGAACGCCCGTAGCGGCTCCACCGTCCTTTCGATGCCGGAACGCGAAACGCGGTCCATTGAAGTTCCACTTCTGGGGCGCATCGCCGCAGGTACTCCAGTTGAGGCGATAGCCGGCAACGATACCTTGAACTTCGCCGACTTCACCGGCAATCCTGGAACCTACGCCCTTCAGGTACGAGGCGATTCCATGATCGAAGACCATATCTGCGATGGAGACTTCGTCCTCATCCAAAAAACCGAGCGTGTCCGCAATAGCGAAATCGTAGTCGCACTCGTGGACGGCATGGAGACCACCCTCAAGCGCTACTACGATGAGGGAGACCAGATCCGCCTGCAGCCCGCGAACTCGTCCATGAACCCCATTTACGTCAACCGCCAAAACCTCGAAATCCAAGGCCGCCTGTTGGCTGTGCTGAGAAAATATCGATAAAATCTTGTTTCCGATTTTGCAAACCGGCACTGGACCAGCTATAATTGAGCCATGGCAAAGGTGTGTCAAGTCACCGGCAAGAGGCCCATTTCTGGCAACCGCGTCTCCCACGCGAACAATAAGACCAGACGCCGGTTCGAGCCGAATCTTCATGAAAAGCGTTTTTGGGTACCGAGCGAAAACAAGTTCGTCAGCCTAAAGGTCTCTACCAGCGGTATGAAGACCATCGACAAGGTCGGAATTGAAAAAGTTCTGTCCGAGATGCGCAAGCGCGGCGAAAAGGTGTAAGCTAGGGGTAGCTACTTCCAATGGCGCGAATTATTATCAAGCTCGTCTCAACCGCAGGTACCGGCCACTTCTACACGACGACCAAAAATCCGAAGTCGAAGGCCGAGAAGCTGCTGATTAAGAAATTCGATCCCAAGGTCCGCAAGCATGTGGACTACAAGGAAACCAAGATCTAACCGGTTTAGACCTGGAGGTCTTACCGATCTCTGAGTCTCCTTTCATAGTTGCACCTCCTTTCGATTCGGCCGTCTCCCTGAAAAGAGACGGCCATTTTCACGTCCGCACCCCTTGCAATACAATAGGCGAGTGCTCCTCGCGCTCACCCTTCTTCTCAACCCCGCCTCGGACTTCCAAGCCGGAACATCCTCCGTCGACATCACCCCTCCTCCCGGAGTCCCCATGGCCGGTTACTACTACGTCCGCTACAACCAAGGGACCCACGACCCACTCCAAGCCAAGGCCCTCGTCTTTGAAAAAGATGGAGCCAAAGCCGCCCTGGTCACCATCGACCTCATTGGCATGCCCCGCAACGTCGTCGAGAAGACCCGCAGGCTAGTCGAAGGGCTAACTAGCATTCCTGGCGCTCATCTCATGATCAGCGCAACCCACAGCCACACAGGCCCCGAACTGGGATCCCGCCTCCGCAACGTCGATCCAGCCGCGGAAGCCAAGCTCCGCGCCTGGCTCGATGCCCTGCCACAAAAGATTTCGGACGCCGTCAAACAAGCGGAAGCGAACCTCCAACCCGTCACCATCAAAACCGCCACCGGACAAGAGGACTCCATCAGCTTCATCCGCCGCTTCAAGATGGTAGACGGCTCAACCGGTTGGAACCCCGGCAAGCTCAATCCCAAAATCGAAGCCCCCATCGGCACCATTGATCCTTCGGTTCCAGCACTCTTCATCCAGAACGAAAAGCAACAGCCCATCGCCACATACGTGAACTTCGCCAACCACCTCGACACCGTTGGCGGACTCCGTTATTCGGCGGACTACCCGCTTACCCTCTCCAACGTCCTCAATGCCGCCGCCAACAATCCAGTCCATGTCACGCTCTTCAGCATCGGATGCGCGGGCAACATCAACCACATTGATGTCCGCCGCCCGGATTCGCAAAAGGGAGATGGCGAGGCCGCCCGGATCGGGGGCATCCTCGCCGCCGCTGTCCTCAAATCCCAACCGGCCGCCAAGCAAATCGCCCTTGGCCCCTTGCGAACGAGAAGCGAAATCGTGAAGCTACCCCTGGCACCCTACAAACCCGAAGAAGTAACGGTCGCCCAGGACATCCTGGCCAACTACGGCGCACCGAACTCCCGTCCGTTTCTGGATCAGGTGAAGGCGTTCAAGGTGCTCGAGCTACAAGCCCGCGCAGGCCAACCTATTGACGCAGAAGTACAGGCGATCACTCTCGGCACCGACCTCGCCATCGTAGGACTCCCAGGCGAAATCTTCGTCGACCTCGGCAAGGCGATCAAGACAGGATCCAAGTACAAGACGACGATCGTCGTGGAACTCGCCAATGGCAGCATCGGCTACGTCCCTGATCGCAAAGCGTACGCAGAGGGTGCCTACGAAGTGATCAGTTCGCGCGTCGCCGCTGGAAGCGGCGAACTTCTGGTTGAAGCGGCGCTGCGCCTGATTCGCTAAAGATCGTGAGGGCGAAAAACGAGCAATTTTGATTGCGCAGGCTCAAGAAGCCCCTCGAGGCGTCTCTGTCCAGGCGAATTCCCTGATAGAAAGGAAACAGAACGATTGGCTCCTCATTTTGGGGATCAATCCGTAGCATCTGGCGGCAAATTCGTTTAAGGCGAGCCGACCTGCCTCTTCAAGCGGGGTCAGCTTTGGCAATTGTTCCGCAGTCAAAATCGAACGCGACTTTGTGACCCGTTCCGATTCCTTGACTGCGATCCCCTCATCGGTCTTGCGAATCCCAATGAGCACCGATCCTACCGCCCCCGCATCGGCTTCCATGTCGTAAGCAAAACCGAGATCCCTCACGAACTCGTACCGGCGTTGCAGAATTGGCAGAAACTGATCCCGATACTCGCCGCTCAGAGCCTGAAAGGCTGCGTCTTGTTCGGGCGTCAACGTCAGATATCGCTTCAAGAATGCTGGCAAAAAAGCGCCGAACGTTACGATCGCGGGCTGCTCCGCCTGCGCTATCGAGGCTCACGTCAACGGCGACGGGCACGTCGGCGAATTCATAAACTCCGGTAAGGAATACCCAGGGCGAGACGACAAATTCTCACACTCCGCCGATCGCATGACTTGCGCCAGTTCTTGCGCTTCGTTGAGCTTTTCGAGCTTCTGCATCTGCCCTTGGTCGAGCAAGTCGCGGAAACCCTTTGCCACCGAGGCAATCCCACGCGTGTCCTCTCGATCGAGCGACACAATCGCGATGTAAGCCGCTCCGGCCGCGTGAGCATCGTTCGCTTGCACCAAGTTGCGAAGTTCGCTGTCCAATTCGTACCGGCGCATCGAATCGAGTTTGCGCGGATTCGCTTTCAAGCTTCTTGATCCGTTCGAGCGCGGTCAATTGATCTTTCGACAGGTCAAGAAATGACGCGAGGCCTGGATCCGTTTGTCCAAACAGGCATGCACTGCGGATAGCGAACAACCGGAGTAACATGCTCCCACGTCACCGCATGCGCAGCCTAGCTCTTCTTGCGCGCAATCACAAACCGCCCAGCAGACAACCCCAGCCAAGCCGAGTGCGAATCATCCACCGGATCCGCCCCCGCTTCCCGCAGAACCCCCGCGTACTCACCAGCCGTGGACACATCGAAAATTCCCAACTGCCCGCCTGGCTTCAGCACCCGGACCATCTCCCGCAAGGCAGCCGCACGCGCGTCGGTTTCCAGTATCCCGTGCAGCACCAGCGATGACACAACCACATCGTAACTCTTGTCGCCATAGGTCAACTTCAGAGCATTGCCGTTCTCGATCTTGACCCGATCGGCGACGCCTTCCTCCTTGGCATTCTCAACTGCGGCATCCAACTTGTTGCCCGACAAAAAAGATCCATCCCAGACATCGATGCCCGTCACTCGCCCTTTTTTCAGCCGCTTCGCCGCACCAATCGCTAGCAAGCCACGACCGCATCCAACATCCAATACCTTCTCATCGCCGGTCCATTGAATCTTATCGAGCAGCGTATCCCGCATCTTCAACTTCGCCACCTGACTCGACCAGCGCAAATAGAATCCAGCAGCCAGAAACCCGAGACCCACCAGCAGAAACAGGATCAGCAAAGTCATTGCCGGTCCCGGATGCTCGGCCTTATTCATAAAGAAAATGCCGATGCCAAGAGCGGAGAATGTCCCCGCTCTCCAGAACAAGTCCTTGACGGTCTTCGGCTCGTCAATGCCGTAGTCGATCGCGACGTTCTCGGCCATACGCTATGCCTGCGCCGCCGTTTCCGGAACCGGTGGTCCCGGCGGAACGACTTCGGCTTCCACGACTTCAATCGGATGCTTGTGCTTGCATTCCGCGTTCGGACACTGCGCAAACGCACCCGCCTTGAGGAACTTCTCGATGAGATAGCCGCCGCCGCAATCCGGACACTTCTCCGCTAACGGCTTGCCCCAAGCCACGAAATCGCATTCCGGATACTTGTTGCAGCCGAAAAAGGTCTTGCCGCGCTTTGAGCGCCGCTCCACCACTTCTCCGCCCGTACAGTTCGGACATGGCACACCAATCGTCTTTTGCTTGACGAACTTGCACGTCGGATAGTTCGAACAGGCCGTGAACTCACCGAACCGGCCATTCTTCATCACCAGCTTGCTGTTGCAACTCGGGCAATCTTCATCGAGCGGTACGTCGGATTTCTTCTGCTCGGTCGCCCCGATCTTCTTCGTCGTCTTGCAGTCCGGATACCCAGTGCAGGCAAAAAAGGTTCCAAAGCGGCCTTTCTTCAGCACCATCTCGCGGCCACAGTTTTCGCAGTACTCCTGCGCGTCCTGCTCGGTGAGATCCGCACCGTCGACATCCGGCAGATCCACAACCAACTCACGTGTATTGCGGCATTCCGGATATCCCGTGCAAGCGATGAAGCTGCCGTTCTTACCCCATTTGATGACCATGGGCTTCTGGCACTTGTCGCAGATCAAGTCGGTGGGCTTTTCCATCCGCTTGATATCCGTCATGTTGCGTTCGGCGTGCTCCAGATCTTTCTGGAACTTCTCATAGAACGACGCCATCGCCTGGCGCCAATCCATCTTGCCGTCTTCGATTTCGTCGAGCTCTTCTTCCATTCGAGCCGTGTACTTCACGTCGAACAGATCGTTGAAACTCTCGAGCAACAAATCGGTCACCACGAAACCGAGTTCCGTCGGTGAGAACTTGCCGCCCTCTTTCTTCACATACTCGCGATCGAGGATCGTAGAAAGAATCGACGCGTACGTCGACGGTCTCCCCACGCCATCGGCTTCCAACTGTTTCACCAGCGTCGCTTCCGTATAGCGGGGCGGCGGCTCGGTGAAGTGCTGTTCCGGATCGAACTGCTTGAACTTCAGCACCTCGCCCTTTTCGACAGCTGGCAGCTTCGACTTCAGCTCCTCGTCGTCTTCGTCCTTCTGATCTTTGCCCTCCTCGTACACACGCAGAAAGCCGTCAAACTTCTGGACGCTTCCCGTCGCACGGAAGAGATAGGATGCGCCATCGTTCCCAGGCGCGGTGACATCCAACGTCGTCTGATCGAAAACCGCTGGCGTCATCTGGCTGGCGATAAATCGCATCCAGATCAAGCGATACAGCTTTAGTTCATCTTCCTGAACGTAGGCCGCAACCTCGTCAGGCGTGCGCATCGAAGACGTCGGGCGCACCGCCTCGTGGGCGTCCTGCGCATCCTTCTTACCCTTGTAGACGTTGGCCGACTCCGGCAAATACTCCTGGCCATACCGTTCACCGATCATGCTGCGGACTTCGATCAACGCCTCGGCACCCACACGCACCGAATCGGTACGCATATAGGTAATGAGACCGACCGCGCCTTCCTCACCCATCTCCACACCTTCATACAGGCGCTGGGCCAAACCCATCGTACGCTTCACGCTAAAGCGAAGCTTACGTGCCGCTTCCTGTTGCAGCGTGGACGTGATAAAAGGCGGAACCGGATTCCGGCGCTTCTCTTTATTGATGACCGAATCGACGGTCCACGTCGCATCCACCAATGCCGTGGTGATTGCCGTCGCACCAGCCTCGTTCGGAATCTCAAGGTTGACGCCGTCCTTCTTAAAGGCGTGCGCCTTCAGAATCGGATTCTTCCTGGCGTTGAGATGGACGTCGAGCGACCAATACTCTTCCTTCACGAACGCCCGAACCAGCCGTTCGCGATCGACAATCAATCGCAACGCAACCGTCTGCACTCGTCCGGCCGACAACCCCCGGCGGACCTTGTCCCACAACAGCGGCGAGATTTTGTAGCCGACCAGTCGGTCAAGCACACGCCTAGCCTGCTGGGCGTCCACCAGATTGACATTCACTGCCATCGGCTTTTCAAAAGCCTTCTGAATGGCGGTCTTGGTGATTTCGTTGAACATCACCCGGAAGATCTTGGTATCCGACTTTTTGTCGTGCAGTTCTTCCTGCAAGTGGTAGCAGATCGCTTCGCCTTCGCGATCCGGATCGGCTGCGAGCCAGATGGCGTCTGCGCCCTTCGCCGCCGCCTTCAACTCGGCAATCAGCTTCTTCTTGCCGTCGATGATGTCATACTTCGGGCGGAAGTCGTTGTCAACGTCCACCGAAAGATCTTTCTTGGGGAGATCCTTGATATGCCCGAGCGAGGCCTTCACTACATAGGCCTTGCCCAGGTATTTGCCAATGGTTTTCGCCTTCGCCGGTGACTCGACGATGACGAGATTCTTTGCCATAGTTTGATTTTTCAGACTAGCACAGGCATCTTGGGACGCCGGTGCCATCCACCTGACAACAGGATGCGCTGATCGGGCGGAAAGATGCAAGCCTACCTGTAAGTCCTTTAATGCCAAGCTTTTATTAATCGCTTCCCTGGCATCTGCTTGATCTGGCCGTTCAATTCCAGCTCAAACAGCGCGGCGATGATTTCTGAAGAAGACCACCCTTCGACGGTATCCATCAGGTCGTCGAGCCCGATTCCAGCGTCGATCGGAACAACCCGCAATAGGGTCCGGTAGAGCTCCGACATCGGACCTTCTTCCTGCGTTTCGCCAGCGACTTGCTCCTCGCCCCCAAAGAGCGAGCGCTGCGCGGAAATGTGTCGACGGGTGTCGCCATTCAGCTCATCCAGAACATCCGACGCCTCCTGCACCAGCTTCGCCCCTTGCTTGATCAACAGGTTTGGACCCCAACTCGCTTTCGAAGTGATGTTACCCGGAACCGCAAACACATCGCGCCCCTGATCCAAAGCCAGGCGGGCCGTAATCGCCGATCCCGAATACTGCGCCCCTTCCACAATCAAAACCCCAACGCTCAAACCGGCGATGATGCGATTACGCACCGGAAAGTTCTGCGGATACCCCGGCGTGCCAAGTGGAAACTCCGACAACACCAGCCCATTCACAAACAGTTTTTCCGCTAGACGGCGGTTCTCTGTTGGATAGATATGGTCCAGACCGGATCCGAATACCGCCACTGTATTTCCATTCGCGTTCAGCGCTGCATTGTGAGCCGTGGTGTCGATCCCTCTGGCCATACCGCTCGAGATCGTAAGACCCGCGCAACTGAGATCGGTGGCAAGTTTCTCCGTCACCGCCGCACCATATGCGGTAGGACGCCGGGTACCCACCACCGCCAGCATGACAGTCTGCAATAGCTCAAGACGCCCTCGCGCATACAACGCAACGGGAGGATCGAAGATCTGCTTCAACGGCGCGGGATACCTCGAATCGTGAATCGGAATCAGCTGCGCTCCGACCGCGCGCATTCGTTGCTGTTGTGTGACAGCATCCTCAAAAGGACACCCGCTCGCGATGCTCTGCGCGACCGATGTAGAAAGGCCAGCGCCTTCCAACTCAGGCTTCGACGCCCGAAAGATCGCCTGTGGACTCCGGAACTGCTGCAGCAATTGCATGGCGCGCCGAGCACCGAGCCCGGCAGTCATCTTGAGAGCCAACCAGTGCAGTTCATCGTCTGGCGTGAGAATCGCGGGGGAACTGGCTTCCAGGCGCGGGGCGGCAGTCGTCATAAAAGTAGAGTGCAATCCGCCCGGCAAAATTCTCAGGCGCAAATGCGGGGGGTAGAAGCGCAAAGGGATCCGCCCTGCGATCGCCAATAGCTCAAGAACTCTCGACGGCGGTCCCGTTTTGCGCGAGTTCTTCAGAGCGATACTGGAATCAATGGTGACCCTGGCAGACATCGAAGCGGCCCGAGCCCGCATGGGCGACCTCGTCGACATAACCCCTTGCGACCGCTCGCAAACTTTTTCCACCTTCACAGGTAACTCGATCTTCTTCAAACTCGAGAACCTGCAGATGACCGGATCTTTCAAAGAACGCGGCGCTCTCAATAAAATGTTGTTGCTCAGTCAGGAAGAGCGCAAGCGCGGAGTCATCTGCGCCTCGGCCGGCAATCACGCGCAGGGCGTTTCGTATCACGCCACCCGCCTCGGCATTAAGTCGAAGATCGTAATGCCACTCACCGCCCCGCTTGTGAAAGTATCCGCAACCCAAGGATACGGCGGCGAAGTCATCCAGCATGGCCTTAACTATGACGAGGCGTTCACCGAAGCGATGCGCATCCGCGAGGCGGAAGGCCTTACCTTCATCCACGCTTTTGACGACGATGCCGTCATCGCCGGCCAAGGGACCATCGGACTCGAACTCCTCGATCAAGTGAAAGATCTCGAAGCCGTCGTCGTCCCCATCGGCGGCGGCGGACTCATCGGCGGCATCGCCTGCGCGGTCAAGGAACGCAAACCCTCCGTCCGCGTCATCGGCGTGGAACCCTCCGTCGTGCCATCGATGAAAGCCGCCATCAGCGAGGGCGCGCCGATCACGTTACCTCCTGCCAGGACGATTGCCGACGGAATCGCCGTTCGCCGGGTCGGCGACCATACGCTGCCTCTTGCGCAGAAGTACGTGGACGAGATCGTGACCGTGGAAGAAGAAGAGATCGCCAACGCGATTCTGCTGTTGCTGGAACGTGAAAAAACCGTCGCGGAAGGCGCCGGCGCAACTGCCACCGCGGCGTTGCTACAGCGGCGGACCTCACTCGTCGGCAAGCGAACCGTGTCGCTCGTCTGCGGTGGCAATATCGATTCGATCTTCCTCACCCACATCATCGAACGCGGCCTCGTCAAAGACGGCCGCATCGTACGCCTTCGCCTGCAGACATCCGACAACCCCGGCGTTCTGCATGCGCTCACGGGCGTGATCGCCAAGGTCCGAGCCAACATCGTGGATATCCGCCATGAGCGCGCCTACTTCGGGGTCCGCCTCGGCAATACGGTCATGGATTTCACACTCGAAACCCGGGGCGCCGATCACGTGGAAGCGCTATGCAAAGCCCTAACTGAAGCCGGCTACGCCTACGAACGCATCCTGTAACTTGCCGACACGAAAGACGTCGACTCATTGGATCACATAGTGCTTGTTCGGCACCAGACAGGCAGCAACAGCTTGTTGGAACACCCGACAGTGTCGGGCCTTTAGACCAAATCTTTCAGCGCGGCTGCTTGCGATAATGGACAAGGATGCCAGAAGCCCTTGCGATCGATCCGCTACCTTTGGTCACTGGCGACGACGGAGTCGTCCGCGTGACGGGTACTCGCGTAACCATAGACACCATTGTCGCTGCGTTTCACGAGGGAGCAACTGCCGAGGAAATCGCCCAGCAATACCCCTCGATCTCCCTAGCGGACGTCTATCGGGTGATCGGCCACTATCTTCGCCACCGAACAGAAGTGGACCAATACCTAACGAAACGCAGGGATGAACAAGCCACGGTGCGCGCCTTGAACGAGTCGCGCCGGCCAACGGACGGGATTCGCGAACGTCTGCTCGCCAGACGGAAGTAGCCGTCCGCCGGCTCGCTGATGAGAACTTCCACGCTGACATCGTTCGGGGCCTGAAACGACGCTCGCCGGGCTTCGACGTCGTCAGCGTGCAAGAGATTGGTATGTGTGGAACCGATGACCCGGCGTTGCTGGCGTGGGCTGCGGCATCCGGAAGGGTAATCCTCATCCACGATGTAGCAACAACGACGGATTTGGCTATCGCCGCGTCATGAGGGGCGAATCGATGCCGGGCGTTTTTGAAATCCCGCGCGGGGTTTCGATCGCAGCGGCTATCGACGACATTCTACTGATTGAGGAGTGTAGCGAACAAGCCGAGTGGAGTGACCTTCCTGCCGTTTCGCTCGAGCCTCACTTCCAGGGAATAAACGCAAACGCCCCTGCGCCCGCCTCCTTCGCAAGATCCAGCACCGCTGCAACCTCGCGGAACTCCAGCCCTGCCGTTCCCTGCACAAACACCACATCCCCGGGACGCAACCCCGACCGGATCTTCGCCACCAAATCCTCCAGCGCCACCGCCTGCGTATTCACCTCAATCCGCCCGTTCTCCATCACTCGGATCACCAGTTCGCGCGGCACCGCCGAAGCCACATCACCCAAAGAAGGCTGCGGGATCCGCGCTTCGAATCCCCGGCTCTTCAACGGCGTGATCACCATAAAAATGATCAACAACACCAGCAAAACATCGATCAGCGGCGTCACGTTGATCTCTGCGCGCCGCCCGGAACCAGTTTGCATCGCCATGATCCGATAGACACAAAAACAGCATCGAATGTTCCTGAATCCCTCCAAACTTGCGATGATGGAATGTATGTTTGAACAAGAGTTCTACCGCATCGGCAAACTGCCGCCCTATGTTTTCGCTGTCATCAATGAGATGAAGGCAAAACTGCGGGCAGCAGGCGAAGATGTGATCGATCTCGGAATGGGCAACCCCGATGGTGCGACCCCTCGCCCGGTGGTGAACAAGCTGATCGAAGCGGCCCGCAACCCGAAGAATCATCGCTACTCCGTTTCGAAGGGCATCCCGAATCTGCGGGAAGAGATCTGCAAGCGCTATCAGACGAAATACGGCGTCGAACTCGATTCAACCGACGAAGCGATCGTCACAATCGGATCCAAAGACGCCCTCGCCCACCTGCTCTTCGCCGTCATCGGCCCCGGTGACGTCGTGGTCGCCCCCAACCCCGCCTACCCGATTCATCAGTGGGGCGTGATCATGGCCGAAGGCGAATCGCTGATGCTGCCGATGCCAAATCCGGCCGCATTCCTCAATGGACTTGAGGACGCCTACCGGAAAGCGACCAAGCCCATCAAGATGATTCTCATCTCCTTCCCCCACAATCCAACCGCCCAAACCGTCGATCTGGATTTCTTCAAGGAAATCATCCGCATGGCGGCTCATCACGGCACCATGGTCGTTCACGACTTCGCCTACGCGGACATCTGCTTCGACGGCTACAAGGCACCTAGCATCCTGCAGGTCGACGGCGCAAAAGAAATCGCCTGCGAGATCTACACGCTCTCGAAAAGTTACAACATGGCCGGATGGCGTGTCGGCTTCGCAGTCGGCAACAAGAAGATCATCAACGCGCTCGCCCGTATTAAGAGCTATCTCGACTACGGCAATTTTCAGCCCATTCAGATCGCCTCGATCATCGCCCTGCGCGATTGCCAAGCCGAATCGGACAAGATCGCCCATACCTACCAGAAGCGCCGCGATGTGCTGCTGCAGGGCTTGAAGCAGGCCAACTGGCACGTTGCCCCGCCCCGCGGATCGATGTTCCTCTGGGCTCCCGTGCCCGATCAGTATCAAACCATCGGATCCCTTGAATTCGCGAAGCTCCTCATGTCCAAAGCACAAGTCGCGGTATCCCCCGGCATCGGCTTCGGACCCATGGGCGAAGGCTTCGTGCGCTTCAGCTTGATCGAAAACAACCAACGTCTCCGCCAAGCCAGCGCCAACATCAAGCGATTCCTGACCGGCAAGGCAGAATAGGTCGAACCTCGGTGACGGCTTCCCTATCTTTCCAGTCGCCGCAGGTGATCGACCTGCGGCGTATCTCGGCCCTGCAAATCGCTCCTGTGCTCGAAGACCAGAGGCAAATGCTGCTACGGGAATTGGGCTGGGACTTTACACCGTCGATGACCGTCATCCATGGTCTGGTAGACCAACACGATCTCTGCGGCTATGCGCTCCGCCATTCCGGAAGCATTGTCGGTTACTGCTACTTCATCATCGAAGAGCAAAAGGGCATCCTCGGCGATCTCCATTTTCTGATGCCCTTCCGTACCGCCGAAAATGAGAACCTCGTGATGGAAGCCTGCCTCAGAGAGCTCATGCGCATCCAAGGGATCACGCGGGTAGAGGCCCAGATTCCGATGCTGACGTCTCCCTTCGAGCGAACTTTTCCCGTGCCTGAGTTCCTCAGGAATTTTCAACGCGAAGTCATGGAAGTCGAATTAACGGCGGAGCGAAAGGAAACCATGCATCAGGCCGGTTTCCCCGCATCGATCGTACCCTGGCACGATCACATGCTAGACGATGCCGGTGAACTCATGGCGAATGCCTACGACGGCCACATCGACGGCCGCATCAACGACCAATACCGCAATGCGTCGATTGCTCGACGGTTCCTGCAAAACATTGTCGAACATCCCGGCTGCGGTTCGTTTTGCGCCGGCTCTTCTTTTGCCGCCTATGGAAGCGAAAGCAGAAGACTGGAAGGCATGTCGCTGGCAAGTATTGTGGGACCTGCAATGGGACACATCACGCAAATCTGTGTGAGTCCCGAGGCACGAGGCCGCAGGTTGGGATTCCGTCTGCTCGAATCCTCGCTGCACCATCTGAAACGTCTGGGATGCCGACGCGCCAGCCTCAGCGTGACCAGTTGGAACCGTGAAGCTATGGACCTGTACCTCCGCGTCGGTTTCGAACGAAAGCGACTCTTTACGGCCGCAGTGTGGGCAGGCTTTTCGAAAAGCTGACAGTCGCCGTGGGATTCGCAATCGCGCGATTGGCAAGCCCGCTGAGTTCCCGGCAACAAGATCGGATAGAGATCGTGACATCCGCAAGGCGCGTGCCGTGAAATAGCACCTGGGGGCGTTGGCGGTGATTGGGACATTCCACCTGTTCCAACTTGCCGAGGGTTCGGGATTTGAAGTCGTCGAGACTCACCCCAACATTCTAGCAGTGAATTGTTTCAAACAGTTTGAGATTGAACCCAGTCAGGCCGGATCTGCGATCCGCATCGGGCGCTCATCGCCGGAATTGCGTGGATAAGGGCCTTTGCGTCCGGAAGGAAGTGTCGTCTTCACATCTGTACGGGCACCGGATAACTGCTGCGAGGTGAGACCCCGGGCGTTCAACAAATTGGCCTCTCGAAAGTCGCATCCGTGAATCGAGGTACCTTGCAGTCGGCATTCCGACAGATCCGCTCCCCTGAAGTCACTACCCGAAAGATCCGCGTCCCGAAAGTCGCTCCCGTGCAGCACGGCATTGCCGAAATTGGCGCGGGGCGAGGCGGTTCGGGTAAACAAACAGAACGAAAGATCCGCGCGGTTCCAATCCGCGTTTTCGAACTTGGCGTCCGTCAGTTTGGAACCAAGCAGTCTTGCCCCGGTGAATTTGACGCTGCGAAACCGTACACTGCGAAAGTCCGAGCCTTCGAGAATGCAGTTGCTGAAATCGACGATCGAACCCCGAGACTGCAGAAACGACGAAGCCTTGAGATCGGCACCCGCAAAGGTGGTGTCTTCCAAGCGAACTTCAATCGCCCGCGCCGATTCCAGGTGGGCGTTCTTCAGATTCGCCCGGGTCATGCGGCTCTCGGTGAGCACACATCCCGTCATCCAGCATTCCTGCAGATCGGTTCCCGACAATTCGGCACCTGCGAGATTCGCCGCCGATAGCAACGACCGCCGCAGATCCGCTCGCGAGAAATCAGCTTCCGAAAGATCGCAGCCCGACAAGTTCGCCTCAATCATCGTTGCACCCGAAAGAATCGCCTTTCGCAAAAGTGCTTCCGGCATTTGGAAGTCGTTCCGCGTCTGATTCGTAAAATCCAAACGGACCCCTCCAGTGCCCGCCAACCATTGGCGGTGCTCCTCGGAGAGGCGGGAGGCCTCTACACTCTGCTTCACCATACAAGCCTCATCGGACCTACCGCAGCATACTTGAGTTCCCTATTCCAGTTAGTAGAAGACGCCAGCGGTCCAACGACTGAGGTTGTGATTGTTTGAGCCCAAGGTTGTGATAGTTTGAGGAAGATGAAACGCCGAGATTGGCTTCGCAACGCGATCACGACATCCGCGCTGGCCGCCACCACCCAAGCGCCTCCGGCAGTTGCCCAAACACCACCGGCCACCAATCAGGACACGCCCAAGCTTAGGCTTTCCGCTCCTGACGCGGTCGCCGATGGATCCCTGAACTTTTTCACTTCAACGGAATTGCAAACGCTGGAATCGCTCGCCAGAACTCTCGTCCCCGCAGCCAACGGACGCCCCGGAGCCATCGAAGCCGAGGTGCCTCGCTTCCTCGATTTCCTGCTTTCGCAATCGCCTTCCGATCGTCAATCGCTGTACCGCCAAGGCCTCGGCTCTCTCGCGGCGCAATCGTTCGCACAAATGACCGCCGCGGACGCTGCAAAAGTCCTGACGCCATTGCACCAAGCCTGGACTTACGACGCCCCCGCCGATCCGGTCGCCCGATTCCTGCGTGCCGCAAAAGACGATATCCTGCTCGCCACCACAAACTCGCGCGAATGGGCCGCTTCGAACAAGTCCCGCACCGGTACCGGGTCAAACTACTACTACTTCACCATCGAATAAGATCAAATGAAATCCGATCACGATGTCCTCATCATTGGATCCGGCGCTGCCGGAGGCATGGCAGCCTACACGCTCACCAAACTCGGCATCAAGTGCCTGATGCTCGATGCCGGGCCCGCCATCGACTTCGAACGCCATCGCACCATGAAGTCCGTCGCCGATCTGCCGTTCCGGGGCTTCGGACGGCCCGGCCGCTTCCCGCACGTCACGCAAGCCTCGGAGTTCGACGCGAACGTCTGGGCAGACGAGAAAGAGAACCCTTACACCCACGCCCCCGACGAGCCTTTCTATTGGGTTCGCATCCGTTCCCTCGGCGGCAAGACCACGCGGTGGGGGCGCGCCTCCTGGCGGCTGTCCGATTACGAGTTCAAGTGCAAAGATCATGATGGTTTCGGCGACAACTGGCCGGTTTCATACAAAGATCTCGCTCCGTATTATGACCGCGTCGAGCCCATCTTCCACGTCTCCGGCCGCAAGGAAGGATTCCCGCAACTCCCCGACGGCATCTTTCTGCCCGACGAATCGACGGATTCGTCCAGCGTCCAGCGCTTTCTCGGCGCCTGCAAAAAACACGAAGTGCCCACCACCAAGCAGCGCCGATCACAGGGCACACTCGCGTCATCGGTAAATCTGCTGCTTCCCGATGCGCTCGCCACCGGCAACCTGACCATCGTTCCCAACGCCGTGGTTCGCGAACTCTCACGAGACCCCAAATCCAACTTAGTCAACGGAGCGCATTTCATCGATCGCCTCTCGAAACGCGACTTCCATGTCCCGGCCCGCGCCGTGGTTCTTGGCGCATCGACTCTCGAAAGCATCCGCATTCTCCTCAACTCCGGCAACTTCGCCAACTCCAGCGGAACCCTCGGACACTATCTGTTCGATCAGTTCTACGTCAAGAACGTCGTGACTGCAATCGTGCCCGAGGCCAAGGGCGGCACCGCACCTAGAGGACTCATGGGCGGCGGCGGATACATCGCGCGCTTCCGCAACCTCAAAACCCGCGAGAAGAAGTTCCTGCGCGGCTATTCTTACGACTTCGGCAGCGGCGGAAATCCCGCACCGCGATTGATTCCGCAATACGGGGAAGCTCTGCTCAAAGAGATGGCCCAACTGCAGAACACGGCATTCGGTCTAACGACGATGGGCGAAGTGCTTCCTCGATTCGAAAACCATTGCGTCATCAATTCGAATGTAAAAGACAACTGGGGCATCCCCGCCCTGCACATCTCGCACAAGTACACCGACAACGAATTCGAGATGGCCAAAGATTCGATGGAAGTCGCCGCCATGCTCTGCAAAGAGGCCGGATTCGAAGTGCTCTCGAAGCACTGGGAGATGGTGCCGCCCGGCGAAAGCATCCACGAACTCGGTGGATGCCGCATGGGGTCCGACCCTAAGAAGTCTGTTTTGAACGCGTTCAATCAGACTCACGACGTCAAGAACCTCTACGTCACCGATGGCTCGGCGTTCGTCTCGGGCGGCTCGCAGAATCCCACGCTGACCATCCTCGCCCTATCGATGCGCGCCAGCGAACATCTAGCCGACCAGCTCAAGCGGAGGACTTTCTGAAGACCTTGCTCGCGGCCGTTTTGCTTTGGTTCGTGCAAGACCCGAAGGCGCCGGTCGAACAACCTTTGCCCTACAGTCACAAGCAGCATCTTGCTCTTGGCTTGAAGTGCGTGGAATGCCATACGAATCCATCGCCCGGTGAAAGCATGGGTATCCCCGCCGCCACAAAGTGCATGGCATGCCACATGAGTATCGCCAAGGATAAGCCCGCGATCGTGAAGCTGACTGAAGCGGCGAAAGCCAAGAGGGACATCCCCTGGGTGCGCGTCTACCAGATACCGAGTTACGTGGCGTTCAGCCACAAAGTCCATTTGGATGCAGGTGCGCAATGCTCGAAATGCCACGGTGAAGTGGCCCAGCGCGAGGTCTTGTTCAAAGAAGGCGACATCTCGATGGGAGCCTGCATGAATTGCCATCGCGAACACAAGGCCTCGAACGACTGCGGCTACTGCCACGAGTTGAAACCCTAGCGGGAATCTGTCTTCAAATTCTGCCCGAAACGGCCTCAATGATTCACGGGCCTAGACCGAAGGTCTCAGCGAACTAGCCCGCGACGACAACCACAAGAACGCCAGATACCCCAGCACCGGAACCGCCGCCGCACCGGCAAACGCCGTCACATAGTCCCTCTGGTCGAACATCCGCCCAAACAGCGGAGCCAGCACCGCCACCACCAACGACCAGCTCCCGGCACCAAGCCCCGCAATCAACCCCGCGCGTTCCGACGAGAACACGCGCGTCGCGTACGCCATCGTCGAAATCACAAAGCCCGAACCGGCGAACATCGTCACAAACATCAACAACAGCGTCAGCGGATACGAGCCCTGCCAGGGAACCAGCGCCAGTGAGAACATCAACAAGGTCAGCACCGCCATCTGCTTCCGCAACCCGCTCAAAAAGGCGTCGTTCGCCACAGGAAGCTTGTCCGTCACCCAGCCCCAGAAGTAGTAACCAGCCTCCCAACCGAGCGGTGGGATCCACAGCACTTTCCCCATGTCCGCCTGGGTCTTCCCCATACCTTGGACAAAGTAGATCGAGGCGTTGTAGAGGACAAAAGCCAGCGGTGAAGCGCACAAGCCGTATCCCACCATAAACGCCCAAGTCCTCGGATCCGACCACTGCAATGGCGCAGAATGGACCGCATCGATGTGGCTCGGAGCCATGATTTCCGGCCGGCTGCTGACCACTCTCCACACCAGAAGCCAGGCCAGTCCGATGAACCCCGTAAACCAGAACGCGCCGCGCCAACCCCAAGTCAAGGCGATCGGCGTGACAATGATCGGCGTTAACAGTGCTCCCAAAGCTCCGCCCGAATACGAAACCGCGATGCCTCGTGAGCGGCTTTCGAGCGGCAGCGTCTGCACCGCCGTACGCAATCCTCCCGGAAACGTCGCGCCCTCACCGAAGCCCAGCACGGCGCGCGCCAAGCCAAAACTGAACAGCCCAGAGGCAAACACATGCAGCGTAGATGCCACGGTCCACAGGGCAACGGCAAGAGTCATGCCTCTGCGCAATCCCACTTTGTCGATCAGCATCCCCCACACCGGATTCCCAATCATGTAGGCAAAGGAAAACGCGGAAATAATGTAGCCGTACTGTTGGTTCGAAAGGCCAGTCTCTTTGAGAATCGTTGGAGCCAGCAGGTTCAGCGTACTGCGATCCACATAGCTGATCAGCGAGACCAGCATCATCGTAAAAGTCGGGATCCAACGCTTCACTGCCAAAGGCTCCGGCGTATCGGGAAAAGGCGCACGTTTCATGCTACATCAGGAATGATGCTTCTCACTCTGCTCACCGTCGCGCTCACTGCGCAAGAGATTCAGCACATTCAACCGAAGGGCATCTCCCCATCGCCGGCCTACTCGCATGTCGTCACGGCCAAAGGAGGAAAGACAATCTGGATTTCCGGCCAAGTCTCGCAGCATGCCAATGGCGAAGTCGTCGGAAAGGGCGATCTGAAAGTCCAACTCACCCAGGTCTATGAGAATCTCAAACTGGCGCTCGCGGGCGCTGGAGCAACATTCAAAGACGTTGTGAAGGTCAACACCTACATCGTCAACTACAAGCCAGCCATGCGCGCCGATGTCCGCGAAGTCCGTGCAAAGTTCATGGGTGCCGTCGATCCGCCGGCCAGCACGCTTGTCGGCGTCCAAGCCCTGGCAAGCGATGACTATCTCGTTGAAATCGAGATGACCGCCGTCGTCCGGCAATAGCGCCTTGCCCAATGGGGCTAAGATAGAAGAAAGTGCAAATAGGCCGGTATCGGGTTCTTGGGGAACTCGGGCGCGGAGCGATGGGAATCGTTTACCGCGCGCAGGACCCCACGATCGGACGCATCATTGCCATCAAATCCATCCGTCTCAATGAGTTTACGGATGCGGAGGAGCGCACCCGCCTTCGCGAACGTCTCTTTCGCGAGGCCCAATCCGCTGGCATACTCTCGCACCCGAACATCGTCACCATCTACGACATCCTCGAAGAAAACGGCCTCGCCTATATCTTCATGGAATTCGTCAATGGCAAGCCGCTCGACGACATCCTCAGGTCGAAGGAACTCCCGCCCAACCTCCAGTTGATCGAACTGCTGGCACAAACCGGTAGCGCACTCGATTACGCCCACAAGAAGGGCATCATCCATCGTGACGTGAAGCCCGCCAACGTCATGGTGCACGAGGAAACTGTGGCCAAGGTCTGCGACTTCGGCATCGCCAAAATCACCTCGCAGTCGATGACCCAGACCGGCGTAGTCATGGGCACGCCATCCTACATGTCGCCGGAACTGATCAAGGGCGAAACCCTCACCGGGGCTTCCGATCAATTCGCGCTCGCCATTATGGCTTATGAGATCCTGACCGGACGTAAGCCATTCACAGCCGACTATCTGCCGACGCTTTTTTACAAGGTTTGTTCCGAAGAGCCGCCCTCGGTTCATGAACTGAATCCCACGCTTGGGCCTCTCGCCGATCGAGCCGTTCGAAAAGCACTCGCCAAGAAGCCGGAAGATCGCTACGCCACCTGCGCCGAGTTCGTCACGGTTTTGCAGCGTGCGCTTGCAGGTACGCCCGAGTGGACCCCCATGGCAAAGGGACCGATGCCGGTTGCTGACGAGACTACTACCGGTTCCGGCGGACGCCTCGCAACGGTCTTTGCTGAACCACAGGCAGCTTCGCAAGCATCGGGTACCGAGCCTCCCGTTGCCGCACCGGAACCCGTCGCCGAACCGGCCGATCATGCCCGTGCTGCCGAGCAGACCACACCATCCATGCGGATTCCCATCCGCGACATGGAAGCCCAGAAACAAGCCGCAAGATCATCCGGACCCAACAAAGGACTACTCGCAGCAGGAGCTGTCGCCTTACTGGCCATCGCGGGCTTCTTCGGATACACCCAGATGAGTAAGCCGCCGGTCGACCCAGTGCCGGATCCAGTTATCGCAAAGCCGTCAGGCAAGGACAAGAAAGGCGCGCTGCCTGCAGCCAATGGCAAGAAGGCTCCAGATCCGGCAGTACCCAAACAGGCTGTCGCACCGGCAACTCCACCGGTCGCCAAACCCAGCGAGCCACCGCCGTCGCGCGGTCAAAAGGATTTCGATGTCGCGTTCGCAACCGCACCCGCTGGCGCGACCATAACGGCAGACGGATCCCAAACCTGCACCGCGCCGTGCCCGCTGAAGCTCACGCTTGGGCGGCACGGTATCCAGATCGCTTTGACCGGACACCTGACGACATTCAAGACAATCGAAGTTCCCCAAGTGTTGGATCTATTCGTCACGTTGCCCGAAGCCACCGGCGTTCTCAGTGTGATCAGCACACCGCCGGGAGCCACCATCATGGTAGATGGGAAATCCAGACCTGAGAAAACACCGACGAAACTAACCCTTCGCGAAGGTCCTCACAACATCGAAATCGTTTCCGGCACCTTGCGGTATTCACATGACGTGAACATTCAGCAGGGCGGAATTCACCAAGTAAAGGCCCAATGGTAATGATCGACTATTCTCAACTCTCGCGCCGCAACCTCGTGCGCCTACTCGCTGGTGCCGCCGCGGCCCCCGCGATCCCTTCGCTGTTCTCGGCACCGCCCGCGTGGGCACCCGCCGACAAAAAAAAGACCGGCATGATCGTCCGGTCCACCCGCCCTGAAGACTTGGAAATGACGATCGACGGCTTCAACACCGACATCACACCGATTGAGCGATTTTTCGTCAGGTCCCACCACTACACGCCCAAGGTCGATCTCTCAACCTGGAAGTTGAAGATCTCTGGTTTGGTGGACAAGCCTCTCGAACTTACCTTCGAACAGATACAGAAGATGCCCAAGGTCGAGACCGTGTCGGTGCTCGAGTGCGCGGGCAATGGCCGCGGGTTTTATGAGCCCTCGATGGCCGGCCTTCAGTGGGAACACGGAGCAGTCGGCAATGCCAAGTGGGGCGGGGTCAAACTCGCCGACGTCCTCAAGCTTGCCGGTGTCAGTTCCAACGCCGTGGAGATCTGTTTCGATGGCGCGGACCTGCCGGTTGGCTCGCAGCCTGACTTTCAACGCTGCCTGCCTCGATCGAAGGCGATGTCTCCCGAAACACTACTCGCTTACGAGATGAACGGCGAACCGCTTCCCACTTCGCATGGCTTTCCGTTGCGCGTCGTCGTGCCGGGTTGGGCGGGCGATTGCTGGGTGAAGTGGGTCACCAGCATCAACGTTCTCGACAAGCCCTTTGAGGGGTTCTTTATGAAGACCGCCTACCGCCATCCGGGCAAAGCAGTGAAACCCGGAACAGCGGTAGATCCCGCACAAATGGAGCCCGTAACCCGACTGCGCCCGAAGAGCGTGATCTCCTACCCGGAACATGGCATGCAGGTCAAAGTCGGCGAGACGCTGAACATAAAGGGTGTTGTTTGGACCGGTGGCGGCTCGGCGGTCAACGTTGGCAAAGTCAGCATTGACGGCGGCTCCCGTTGGGAAGATGTGCGACCGTCCACCTACAACGGTCCCTACGCCTGGCGCTCGGTAAGCTTTAACATGCAACCCGAACAGGAAGGTTACCTGCAGATCCTGCTGCGCGCTGGCGACGACACTGGCGACATTCAGCCGCACGTCCAATCCTGGAACCCCTCCGGCTACAACTGGAACGTCAGCCAAATGATTGGCGTGGAGGTGGTGAAGGATCCCAAAGCTCCGGCAGCGGCTTCAGCACCGGCCGAACCCACAGCGGCAGCCCCACCGGCGGCGCTGAAACAGAATTGCCTCGTCTGCCACGAAGAGGACGTCATGAAGCAACAGCGCCTGACGAAAACTCAGTGGGATCGTGAGATCGACAAGATGGTGCGTTGGGGCGCGAAAGTAAAACCCACCGACCGGGAAAGCATTCTAAACTACCTTTCAGGACGCTATCCTTATCGCATGAAATAAGCTTCAGGCTCGTGACAAACGAATCGGCTCGAACTCCAGGGCATCCTTTACGATGTCCAGGAGTTCGCTCCGTACAGGCTTCCAACCCAGCTCGTTCCGGATCCGCGACGAGTCCGCCACCAACACCGAAGGGTCTCCATCGCGCCTCGACGCAATCGTGTACGGCACCTTTTTCCCTGTAGCCTGTTCCGCGGCGGCAATCACTTCCAACACCGAAAAGCCTTGCCCCGTTCCGCAGTTGAACTGGCGCGTGGCACCACCGGCCAGCAGGTAGTCCAAAGCGAGTCCGTGAGCCTCAGCCAGATCCATCACGTGCACATAGTCGCGAACGCAACTGCCATCTGCCGTCGGATAGTCGGTTCCAAACACCTTCACCGGATTGCCGTACAAAGCCGCGCGCAGAACTAACGGAATCAGATGCGTCTCGGGAATATGTTCCTCGCCCAAGCCCGCCTTGGGTTCCGCACCGCAGGCATTGAAGTAACGCAAACAGACACTGCGCAGACCGACGCACCGGTCGTACCAGCGCAGCACTTTTTCCACCATCACTTTCGTCTCACCATAGGGGCTCTCCGGCGAGAACGGCATCTCTTCCGTGATCGGAGTCGTTGCCGGTGTTCCGTAAACCGCAGCGGTGGACGAGAAGACGATCTTCTTCACGTTGGCGGCAATCATGGCATTCAACAAAGACAAGCTTCCCGCGACATTGTTCGTGAAGTATTCCTGCGGAACCCGCGTCGACTCGCCAACCGCAATCGAAGCCGCGAAGTGAACGACAGCGTCGAACTTTTCCTTTGCCATTAAGGTCTCAAGCGCAGCCGTATCGTGCAAACCCACCACGCGCAGGCGCGAAATCTCCGTGTTGTGACGGTACCCTTTGGAAAGATTGTCCGCGACAACGCAGTCGTGCCCGTGGCGGAGCAGAAAGTGAGTGGTGTGGGAACCGATGTATCCGGAGCCACCAACGACGAGTATTTTGGCCAAACGACATTGTACCGAGCACTAGTGGGTCATCATCGCGGCGGCGATTTCTTTGAGGATCTTCGCAGCCGTCATGGCAGTCAACTTCGCTTCGACATGAGGATTGAATTCGACAATGTCTGCCGCTACGATCTGCGCACCGCCGCGAAGGCTCTGGATCACTCGTAGCGCTTGCCGAGTCGTGAGTCCGCCGGGTTCCCAGTGCGAGACCCCGGGCGCGCAAGCGGGGTCCAAGCAATCCAAATCGAACGAGATGTACAGCGGACCTTTGAAGCACGGAATCCAATCGTCGTCAAAATCCTTCATCTCGACCACTTCCACGCCAAAGCGCTTGGCCTGCTCCCGTTGATGCCCGTGCGCGGTGCGTATGCCTACTTGAACCAATCGCGAAGCAAGTCCGCTTTCGAGGATCCTCGCAAATGGGCATGCGTGCGAGAAGCGGTTGCCTTCGAACTCATCGTAAAGGTCGGGATGCGCGTCGAAATGTAAGATCTCAACCGGACCATGCACCTCCGACACAGCACGCACCAGCGGGAACGTGATGGAATGATCTCCCCCCAGATAGATGAATGGCGTCACGGCCGTCACGGGCACAATTTCCTCGTAGGAGACCGGCGCAAAATCGCCGCGATCCTCGAATACACCAGTCAGGTCTTGGCCGTGTTCGGTCCAGTAGTTCGCCGAAGCCGAATGCAGCGCCTCGCGAATCAACGGAGGCGCATCCGCGGCACCGCGCAAGTGCGATGAATGCGCGTCGTAGCGAATGCCTTGGAGTCCGATCTTCATTTACCGCAACAGATCCTCGAGTTGAATCTTCGCGTCGGTCTTCGCATCGCGATACTTCACGATGACCGGGGTATACAGCGAGATGCCCCAATCCTTGCCCGCGCCCTTGCTGATCGCACGGGATCCCGGCACCACGACAGCGTCTTCGGGAATCACCAGCGGTTCATCGTCGGTGGCCGTATAAACCAACCCGCGCACCAAATCGTAAACAGGAGTCGAGCGGTTGAGGATCGTGCCCGTGCCCAGCACAGCGCGCTTCTTGACGACTGTCCCCTCGTAGACGCCGCAGTTGCCACCCACCAGGACATCGTCCTCAATGATCACCGGCAACGCACCCACGGGTTCCAGAACGCCACCAATCTGCGACGCCGCCGAGATGTGGCAGTTCTTGCCAATCTGCGCGCACGAACCGATGAGCGCATGCGAGTCCACCATCGTACCATCGGCCACATACGCACCGACGTTGATGTACATCGGCGGCATGCAGGTGACACCGCGGCCGACGAAGCAGCCGTCACGAATCGAAGATCCGCCAGGCACGATGCGCACGCCATCCTGCGTGGACATCGACTTCACTGGATACGTTGCCTTATCGAAGAATGGCTGCCGCGTGGCGGAAACGGACATATCCACCACAACGCCCATACGGAACCCCAGCAGCACGCCTTTCTTTACCCAGGCATTCACTCGCCAGCCGCTCTTCGATGCGCTGTCGGGCTCGGCTGAGCGAATGTGGCCCGCATTGAGCGCGGCCTTGAAATCCTGGAACAACCGGAAGTGATCTTCGGTGTAAGTCGACGGCTTTTCGTCGAATAGCTTTTCGATTGCGTTCTGCATGATTGGAGAAGAATCTCTATGGTATTAGAAACGCCCGCCGACGGACCGCATGATCTTGCCCCATAGAGCCTTGCCCAGTTCGGACATCTCCTCCGCCCGCACCGGGATCACCTGGATGTGCAGCCCCGCCATCTCATCGGTCGTATCCGGACCCCATTCCACCCGCTTCGGCGGACTCGATGGATTCCTCGGATTCGCCGCCGAATTGTCGTAAGTGAACTCCATCTCAACCCGAGTTCCCGCAGGCAGGATGAAAGGCCTGCGATAGCGATACTGTTCCTGCCAGTTGAAATCCCAATCGTTGATCTCAATCAGAACCTTCTTCCGCCCATTCGGAATCACAGCCCAGCCGAGCATCCGCTTGCAGATGTAGTGCGCATGAGGAATCACACCAATCACTTCGACATCGATGGGCAGAGTGAAATGATCGCGAACCTTATACGCCGCCTCTCCGGCCGGAATGTCAATCAATCGCGACACCAAGCCAACGTCCACGATCTTGCGGGTAGGCGGCTTATCAGCAAAGTACAAGCCAATGCGCGAACGATCGGTTTCCCGCTTGCCCGTCGGATGGTAGTGGAACTGCATCACCAGATCATGCCCCGCCTGCAATCGCGACGCCGTACCCAGAGGCGACTCAAACGCAGCAAAGCCAGGCGACCAACCGCCTAAGCTTCCAGAGGGCAGAAATCCCGGAACTCCAAAGCACGAGTACGTTCCGCCACCGGCCGCTGCTCGCTTGCGCGCACCTTTCGATCCATCCGTGAAGAACAACGCATGGTGCAAAGTCGCGCGTGCGCCGGGTTGAAACTCCCACGCGCGAACGTACCGCTCAAGCCCCAGGGGAATCACAAAACACTGATAGAGATCGCCTCCATCGGCGGGAACCGCGAACGGCTGCGGCATCTCTAGAATCAGATCCGGCTCGCCCAACTGCCAACCCTGCCGGAACTGCGGCGCAGCGGGCGCAGGCTTCTTACCAAGTGGCGCGCCGGTCTTCAGCCACCGCAACAGCAACGCGCGATCTTTGCCTGACAGCGCCCGCGAACCCACAAAGTCCCCATGCACGGCTTTCCAAGGCGGCATGATTCCCAGCCCCACCACCACCGAGATCTGTTTCGCGTGCTTCGATACATCGCCATGTGTCAACAACGAAAATGGCGCGACTTCACCGGGACGATGACACGGTGCACACTTCGTATGCAGCAGCGGAGCCACATCCGCGTAGTCTATTGCCGACACAGCCAACCAGAACAGGATCATTTCTTCATTCCATGTTTGCCAGCTTCGAACAGACGCCTATCCATCTTGGCAACCCGCTTGATGACAGCCGGCGGAGCCACCGGCGTATGCGCGATCTCGCACAAATACGTCGGAATCTCCCAGACTTCGCTGTCAGTCGTCATCCACTGCAAAGCCGCGTCAAAGCGCGCCAAATTCACCGGACGCGAATGCGCGCGCAACGACTTCTCACCTTTCAAGTTGTAGTAGTGATCGAAATACGACATCACCAATTCACGGATCGTCCGGTAAACAGGCTCGCGCGAACGCAGCCCCGCGTAGTTCGATTTCGCCAGTGCACCCCAATGTCCGTCCACTCGATACACGGCCAGAACATGATCGTCATCGCGCTCGGCTTCGAGATCGACAATCAAGGCGGGATGCCCTTGCTGCCGCAGCGCCGTGGCCGCAAACAGCGCACCTTCCATGCAATGCGCGACGCCGTGTTTCAGCACTAGGCGCGGTGAGTAACTCGTCACGCTGTCGTTGTACGCGAGCGTCTCATCGAGAAACTTCTGGATTTGAAACGGAGTCTTCAGTGAGCGGTAGACCTTGCGCTCAGCGGGCGTGAAATCCATCTCCTCATGCTACCCTGCCGGATTCATGAACCTGATTCGTAGAGAAGTCATTTGCGGTGCCTGTGGACTTGCCGCTGACCAGTTCTTCAGCCCGGCCTCAGCAGTAGAGTCGAACGAAGCCCCCGACCTCGACACGCGCCCCAACGGACCCATCCGCGCCACCATCACCTTCTGGATGCAACGCTGCCCTCATTGCGGTTATTGCGCCAGCGATGTTTCTTCGATCCACGAATCTGCCATCGACCTCATCGCGACGCCTGCTTACCAAAGACGTTTGCTCGACGAAAGCATCCCAGCGAAAGCACGTGAGTTCTTGTGTCACGCCATGATTCTCGCCCATGTCGGACAACCAGCCGACGCTGGCTGGACCTGTCTGCACGCCGCCTGGCTCTGCGACGATTCTGTGAACGAGAAAGCCGCGACCCAGACCCGCGCTCTGGCCATCGATCACTGGCGCGATGCCAAACTCGCCGGGCAGGACTTTGGCGATGATCACGCCATGGAATCGGCACTCATCGTCGACCTGCAACGACGCATGGGGCGCTTCAACGATGCGCTCATCACCTGTACCCAAGCGTTCGGCGAGGAGGACGAGAAGCTGCATCCGCTGATCGAGCATCTGTTGCGGTTCGAGAAAACGCTGGTCCAAAGGCGCGATACTGGTACGTACCGGCTGAACGATCTACCAGCTTTTCATTCGTGATCTATATAATAGAGTCAGTCGGTCGCCTGCTTGCCAGTCGTTCATGGATGTAATGGTCGAGAGTAACGAAATAATCCTCAACAACACAGTCACCAATGTCGCGAACGGCTACGCGTCGAATCACTTGACCTTCCGCCGCGACCTGATCGATGCGTTGGGCGACGACGAATTCTTCGAGGTCACAACCCCCGCAGGACGCTTCCGCATGAGCCGCGGGGACTTCTACTCGCAGTTCCCGGAAGTGACCGTCTCTTCGAGCTATCGTGACCTGGGCGAGTATCACTACCCGATGATCCCTTACAAGGCATTCCGCTTTCTCGTGCGTGAAGAAAAGGCAGTTGCAGCTAATAGATCAGCGTACTGATCGCGACTACAAGGATCGGCCCCATCATCGGACTCGCGATAAACCACGCGATCCAAATCCCAAACATCGCCAGAAAGCCAGTGCGGGTAATCTCGCGAAACTTTTCCGCCAGCGATTGCGGCAGAATCAAGGTAATCGCTGAGTTCCCATCCAGCGGAGGAACCGGCAACAAGTTAAAGAAGCAAAGCAGTACATTCTGCGTAAACAGGATACTCACAAACCGAGCCACGCCTTCCCACACCTCCGAACCGCGACCGCCAACCAGCTGTGTAAACTGCCAACTACCGATCTTCACAAAAACGCCCGTTGCAAAGCCCACTTTGATGATGATGGCCGCAATCAGCACCAGAATCAGATTCGCCGCCGGACCCGCCAACGCCATCCAAGCCGCACGCCGCGGATAGCGCTGTTCCCAATATGGATCGTAGGGCGCGGATCCCCAACCCATCAGGAATCCGCCCATCGCCAGACTCAGAATCGGCATCATCACCATGCCCCAAGGCTCGCGCTGCACGTGGGGCACAGGATTCAGCGTCACCTGTCCCGCGTGATAGGCCGTTAGGTCGCCACCCCATTTCGCCGCCAACGCGTGCGCTGCTTCGTGGCACGTGACCGACAACAGAAACACCACGTACCACATCAGGTAAATCGCCAAGTCTTCTGGATTCATGATCTCCCTACAGGATAAACGGTCAAGCCGCGTCTTCGTTGTCCAGGTCGCAATCCATGGCTTCGCGCTGCGGCACGATCCGCAACCCTTCGCCATCGCGTTCGACCTCGATGGACACCCGCGAGCCCGCCTCGATCCGCCCCGCCGCCAGCGCTGCCGCCAATGGCTGAGTGATGTTCCGCAGGATTGTACGCTTCAATTCCCGCGCACCGTATTCGATACTCGTCCCCTTGCGCAACAGCCATTGCCGCGCGCCTTTGGTCAACACAATGCGAAAGGCACGTGCGCCGAGGCGGCGGATGATGTGCTGCTGCAAGTCCACCAGTTGCATCTCTAGAATCGAGGTCATCGCCTCTGCCGTCAGCGGACGATACGTCAGCACCACATCGAGCCGGTTCACGAACTCCGGCGAGAACTTGCGACGAACGGCCGCGATGCCAATGCGCCGCAACTTCTCTTCATTCTCCATCTCATCGCCTTCGCCTCCGGGATTCGCCATCGCTTCAAATCCAAACCACGGCCTCAATTGACGCGCCATCGCCTCCGCACCGAGATTGCTAGTGAGAAAGATCAGACTCTTGTCGAAGTTGACGGTATTGTTGTCACCCAGACGTAGAGTCGCCTTGTCGAGGACACCCAACAGCAAACGCGCAAGGCTGCTGGCAGCCTTCTCGACCTCGTCGAACAAAACAATCGATAGATTGGAATTCTCACTCGTTGCCGCATTCAGCTTGGCCTGCGTCAGCATCGGCTGCGTTTCGCGATGCCCCAAGTATCCAGGCGGCGCACCGATCAGCTTCGCGACTTCGTGTTCCATCTGGAACTCGCCGCAATCCACCCGCACCAGCGACTTCTCACTGCCGTGCAGCATGTCCGCCAGAGCCTCGACCGTTCGCGTCTTGCCGGTTCCCGTCGGGCCAAGCAAGAGAAACACCCCCACCGGGCGATTCTCAGGCGCAAGTCCGGCTTGGTGCATTTCGATATATGGCACGATCTGTCCCACTGCGGATGTCTGACCGACCACCCGCTGTTCCAGCAACTGTTTCATGTCGCGGGTCTGTGCGACTGGCAAGGAATCCCAACGCCTGCCGCGGATCGATTGAATGTTGTTTTTCATGAGATGCGTGCACCTCTCCCTTCGCTGACAAGTATAGAGAGGGGTCACCAAATATTGAGACCCGAGACGGTCAGTTTCGGACCGTTTTCGAAAGATTTTTCGAAACTTTATTTGTTGAGGAATGAACGGATTAGCGACGAGATACGCTCTGACGCCCGGCCATCCCCGTAGGGGTTGTGAACGCGTGCCATACTCGAGTGCAATTTCGGGTCTTCGAGAAGCTTCACCGCTTCTTCGTAGATTCGCTCTTCGTTCGCTCCCACAAGCTTCACCGTGCCAGCATCCACTGCTTCGGGACGCTCCGTTTTGTCTCGCATCACAAGAATTGGCTTACCCAACGACGGACCCTCTTCTTGCACGCCACCCGAATCGGTGAGCAGGAAGTACGCCTGCCGCATGAGATCGACAAACTCGGTGTACCCAAGCGGTGCCAGCAGCGTGACATTCGGCTTGCCCTCAAGATGGCGCTTCACAGGACCCGTCACATTGGGGTTGGGATGCACCGGGTAGACAAGCTGCACATCGTCGCGCTGAGCGAGCCGCCCGAGCGCTGTGCAAATTTTCTCAAAGCCATCGCCAAAGCTCTCGCGACGGTGCGCGGTAACGACAATTAGCTTCTTGCTGGGATCGAACTGCCAAGAGCCCCCGGCTATCGTCCCGGCCGCGAGCTTGTCGCGAACATGCAGCACCGCGTCAATGCCGGTGTTGCCAGTGACATGGATCGTGGATGAATCGACATTCTCACGCCGAAGGTTGTCCGCCGATCCTTCGGTTGCCGCGAAGTGGAGCGCACTCAGGCGTCCGGTCACCACACGGTTCATCTCTTCGGGGAAAGGCTGCGCCATATCCCAGGTGCGAAGCCCTGCTTCAACGTGCCCCACCGGGATGCGGTGATAAAATGCGCCCAGTGCGCCGGCCAGCGTGGTCGTCGTGTCGCCCTGAACGAGCACAATGTCGGGCTTTTCCTCTGCCAATACAGGCTCAAGGGCAGCGAGAATCCGGCTGGTGCTCTGCGCAAGCGTCTGTGCCGGCTGCATGAGGTTGAGGTCATGATCCGGCTTGACTTGAAACGCTTCGAGAACCTGATCGAGAATGTGTCGGTGTTGTCCAGTTACGCAGACACGGGGATTGAACTCGCCAGCACCATACTCACGCATGTAGTGAACAATGGGGCAGAGCTTAATCGCTTCGGGTCGCGTGCCGAAGACAAGAAGAACTTTCATGCTTGCTTATCGGGCGGGAATCGAGGGATCGTTACTTTGCTGCCTATTTGTGACGATAGGTAATGCGGCCCTTGGTCAGGTCATAGGGCGACATTTCGAGAGTCACGCGGTCTCCGGCCAGCACGCGGATGCGGTTGCGCCGCAGTTTGCCCGCCAAATGCGCCAGGATCGTGCGCTCCTGATCCAACTGGACACTGAACAGACCGCTGGGGAACTTTTCCACCACGGTCCCTGTGACTTCGATCGAATCTTCTTTACTCATCTTCCTCCTGATTTGTTAACGCGGTCGGTCTTGCTTCCGCACGTTGATTATAACGTATGCGAGACATCCAAAGCCGCTCGACGCTCGTAGGAATGGGTGAAGGCGCTTTACAACAGCCGCCCTGGAATCCAAAACAACTGAACCAAACAAGGAGATTCTCAACCATGAATCATAGGATGTTCGTGTCTCTATTTGGCTCGCTAGCCCTCACCGCCGTGGCCGCATTCGCAGCCGCCAAGAACCCCATCGTCGGTGGACAGGAAAATGTTCCCAACAAAAGATATCATCGAAAACGCCGTCAACTCGGCGGATCACACAACGCTCGTCGCCGCCGTCAAAGCAGCGGGACTCGTCGATACGCTGAAAGGCAACGGCCCGTTCACGGTCTTCGCCCCAGTAAACGCGGCCTTCGCAAAGTTGCCTGCTGGAGCGGTGGACAACCTCTTGAAACCGGAGAACAAAGATGCGTTGGCGAAGGTGCTGACCTACCATGTCGTCGCCGGCAGAAAGTCCGCCATGGATCTCAAGAAGGAGATCAAGATGGGCGGTGGAAAGTTCGAGATGAAGACTGTCAGCGGTGGCAACCAGTCGAACGGCGTGATCCATGTCGTCGACACCGTTGTGATGCCGAACTAGGCGAAACCGGGTTCTGGTCGCAAATTGGGGGGACACCAACTCGAGCTCTCCCCACTTCCTCCGATATGCCGTTTCTAAGTGATGCCCTCCATCCCATGATCCTTGCTATGGGAGGGGTCCCGATATCGAACAGGGGCGACATTTTCGAAGCCTGGTCACTCTTCGATCCAGAAACCAAGGGAGTAGCAGGGTCGCGTGAAAGTCGATCCCTTTTGATCTGCGTGCTTTGGAAGCAATCCGACTTTCCGACGCAGCACGTACTCGCCACGCCGAAGGGCTTGGAGGAAGCCCGCCGAGGTAACTTCCCCGGGCTTTCACCTGTTGTCAGAGTCCACCGACGACGACTTTAAAAGCGAAGTCCGCCTTGTAGACTTCCGAAACGCACGCTCGCTTCCCATCGAAAGCGTTGCGCGATATTTCATGCACGTGGGATTGCTACTCGATATTCCTCCGTTTCGTGAGGCTCACCCATCACTTGATAGCTTCAAGTTCGTGCGTCTTCAGCCACCAGTAACAGCCAAAAACCCAGATCACGGCCGTTTCGGCCCAAAACTTCCAATTGGGCGGATTTCCGAACCAAATCATGACCGGCAACGCCACGATCAGGAATCCGAGAACCCAATAAGCAGGTGCCATCCAATGTTTACCTGTGAGGTGGAGAGTATCCCTTGCATGGAAGATACACACGTACATAATGCCCAAAAGGAACACAAACGCACAGGCGTAGTGCAGTTCCCTCGCCTGCGGTGCCAAGCCGAACGGCAGCTTGGCGACCTCTGAAAGCCATCACTCCAGATAAATTCAGAGCGAGATTCTCCCTCGGCTTGAAACCCTTGTAAGAAAGAATCCCAAACCCCACGGCACAAAGCGTCCCGACGAACACATCGCGCTTCCAATCAGCTTCGTCGTAGTAGGCGCTGATCGAACCCTTCTGATCGCCCCCAAAGACGCCGAGCACCAATGGCAACAAAAAAGACGCCAGGTAAAGCGCGCGGCGAAGCTGGCGATACGTGGCCAACATGTGTTGTTCAAGTTGTTCAGGATCTCGCGGAAAAGCCATATACCCAGAAGGCGAGATGTCCCAAGCAAAAGTGACAACCAACCTTCAGGTAATGGCGATATGATGATCAGTAATGCCGTTGACCCTCTTGTTGCTCCCACTGCTGGCGGCGGACACGCTAGGTAAGCCCGTCGATTTCACCAAGGAAATCCGCCCTATCCTTTCGGACCATTGCTTCGCTTGCCATGGACCCGACGAAGCCAGCCGTAAGGCGGGCATACGCCTCGACAGCAAGGAATCCGTCATCGGCAAGCTTGTCATCCCCGGGGATCCGGCAAACAGCCGCGTCTTCTTACGCATGAGCCATGAAAAGAAAGCCATGAGGATGCCCCCGGCAAACTTCTCGCGCCAGCCCAGCGATCAGCAGATTGCACTGATGAAAAAATGGATCGAGCAAGGCGCGGATTGGAAGTTGCACTGGGCTTACGAACCTCCGCGCAAGGTTGAGTTCCCCTCGGTAACGATGAAATCGTGGCCCAAGAACGCCGCCGATCACTTCGTCCTCGCCCGCCTCGAAAAAGAAGGACTCAAGCCTTCCGCCGAAGCCCCAAAAACCACTCTTTTGCGCCGTCTCTCACTCGATCTCACAGGTCTGCCGCCGACGCCCGCCGAGATGGATGCCTTTCTTGCGGACAAGTCTTCCAACGCTTACGAGAAGCAAGTGGACCGACTGCTCGCCTCTCCCCACTACGGCGAGCGCATGGCGATGTTCTGGCTCGATCTCGCACGCTATGCGGATACGCACGGCTACCACATCGATTCGCATCGCGACATGTGGCCGTGGCGCGAGTGGGTGATCCGCGCGTTCAACAACAATGTGGGCTACGATCGCTTCACCATTGAACAGTTGGCCGGCGATTTGATGCCGAATCCCACTAAAGATCAGATGATCGCCACCGGATTCAATCGCAACCATATGATCAACTACGAGGGCGGCGCGATCCCCGAAGAATATCTGGTTGAGTACGTCGCAGACCGTGTAGAGACAACATCCAACGTCTGGTTGAGCATGACCATGGGATGCGCCCGTTGCCATGATCACAAGTACGATCCCATCAAGCAGGCGGATTTCTACAAGTTCTTCGCCTTCTTCAACACTGTGAAAGAGAAGGGCCTCGACGGACAGGCGGGCAATGCCGACCCCGTGCTCACGCTTCCAAACGATCGGCAGAAGACCCGCCACGAACAGATCGTCGCGGCGATCAAAAGGCGTGAATCCGAATTGCCGGATGCCAAAGTAGACGAACTTCTCACCGCCTGGGAAGCGTCAGAAACCGCCAAGCTCGATCTCGCCGGCCCGGAATCGCTGCGCAAGGGCCTGCAGTTCCACTTCGACTTTGAGGGCAACATTTTCGACAGTTCCGGACGCTACCGCCACGCACGGATGCTCGCCGGCGAACAGAACTTCTCGAACTCCGGGGTCGGCCGCGGACTCGATTTCGATGGTGAAAAGAACCAACTCTCCGTCGGATCCGCGGAGCTTGCGACTCCCTTTACACTCGCCTTCTGGTTGCGCTTCAATCAGGTGAAAGAAGCATCGATCCTACGCAAAGAGGGCGCGTTTGAGATCTGGCATGAGAAGCCGGTGGCGATTCCGCGCTTGCGGCGCGCAGCGTATTTGCACGTCGAACTCGGCGCGACGCACATCCGCACCAAAGAACAGTTCATCTACGGAGAACTGCGTCACTTCGTGGTGACGCGAGACGGCGCGACGTTGAAACTCTACGCCGACGGCAAGCCGCTTGCCACCGAGATCGTCGCCGGCGGCCCCATCAGCCATCTGCAAAGCGCCGCGCCTTTGGAAATCGGCATCAAGACCGCCCGTCGCGAACGATTCAAGGGCCAGATCGACGATCTCCGGCTCTATTCTCGCGTGATTGCAGCAGACGAACTCGCGCAACTTGCGCTGCATCAGCCTTCCCCGGCAATCCTCGCCATCGCCAAAGAAAAACGCACCAAACAGCAGAAGGACGCGCTGAAAGACTACTTTCTCTCCTTCCGCGCACCGCAAGCGATGAGCGAGGCACACCTCGAACTGAAAACGCTCAAGGCCGAGAAAGTCGAACTCGACTATGAAATCCCCAGCACCATGGTGATGGGCGAATCCGACAAGCCGCGAGATACCTTCATCCTCGCTCGCGGCGACTATCGCAATGCCCGCGACAAGGTCAGCGCCGCGGTGCCATCCGTGCTGCCGCCGCTCCCTAACGGCTCGAAGGCCGATCGTCTTGCGCTCGCCAAGTGGCTCGTGGATACCAACAATCCGCTGACCTCCCGCGTCGCTGTGAATCGCTTCTGGCAGCTCTATTTCGGATTGGGTATCGTCAAAACCAGCGACGATTTCGGATCGCAAGGCGAATCGCCCTCGCATCCCGAACTGCTCGATTGGATGGCCTCAGACTTCGCAACCAAAGGCTGGGACGTCAAAGCGCTGCAGCGCCTCATCGTTACCTCCGCCACATATCGACAATCGTCGAAGGTCTCGGCGGCACTACAGGAAAAAGATCCGCAGAACCGCTTACTCGGACGCATGTCGCGCTTCCGTTTGCCCGCGGAATCAGTTCGCGACAACGCTCTGGGCATCGCCGGATTGTTGAATCCCGAAATCGGCGGACGCAGCGTCTATCCGTATCAACCTGCGGGACTCTGGGAAGAACTTGCCTACGGCGACCGCTTCTCCGCGCAAACCTACACGCCCTCGCACGGCAAAGATCTTTACCGCCGCTCAATGTACTGGTTCTGGAAGCGCACCGTACCGCCCGCAACGCTCGCCACCTTCGACGCTCCCGATCGTGAGAAGTGTACCTCGCGCCGGGCAGTTACCAATACGCCATTGCAGGCTCTCATTCTGCTCAACGATCCGACGTACATCGAAGCATCGCGCGCACTCGCAACCAAAGCGATGCAAGCCTTTCCGGATCCAGTGAAACGAATCACGACGGCTTTCAGAACTGCTACGGGCCGTGCGCCGACGCCCACCGAAATCAAGGTTCTGCGCCGTCTCGCAGCCCAACAACTCGACGTTTTCACCAAAGATCCGAAGGCGGCGGAAGAGTTCCTCACCGTCGGCGAATCCCTTTGGGACAAACGCCTCAAACCCGCCGAACTCGCCGCTTGGACAACTGTCGCCTCCGCCATCCTCAACCTCGACGAAGTGGTCACCAAGGAATAACGCACATGAATCTCGATACTCGTCGCCACTTCTTTGGACGCGCAGCAACTGGCATAGGCATCGCAGCGCTCGCCAACCTTTTTCAGCGCGAAGGCCTCGCCGCTGCGACCACTTTGGCAGGACTCCCGCACTTCGCCGCAAAGGCCAAGCGCGTCATCTTTCTCCATCAATCCGGCGGACCCTCGCAGCTCGACACCTTCGACTACAAACCCAAGCTGCAATCGCTGAAGGGCACCGAGCTACCGGACTCGATCCGCATGGGCCAGCGCATCACCGGCATGACTTCAGGACAAACATCCCTGCCCGTCGCCGCGTCGTTGTTCAAATTCAAACAGCAGGGCAAGAGCGGTATGTGGATGAGTGAACTTCTGCCGCACACCGCCAAGATCGCAGACGAGATCACGCTCATTCGTAGCGTCCATACGGACGCCATCAACCACGATCCGGCGATTACTTTCATCCAAAGTGGAAGCCAGCAGCCAGGGCGCCCTTCGCTCGGCGCGTGGGCATCTTACGGACTCGGCAGTGAGAACGCCAACCTTCCGGCATTCGTGGTATTACTTTCGCAACAGAACTCTCTGAATGTCGATCAGCCGCTGTTCTCTCGCTTGTGGGGGAGTGGATTCCTGCCTTCGAGTCATCAAGGCGTGCGCTTCCGCGGCGGTGCGGAACCAGTGCTATATCTTGAGGATCCGAAGGGCGTTTCCAAGCAAACTCGCCGCAACATCCTCGATGCAACCCGTGCCCTCAACAAGGCACACTCGGAAGACTTTGGGGATCCGGAGATCGCCACGCGCATCGAACAGTACGAGATGGCCTACCGCATGCAGACTTCCGTTCCCGATCTCATGGACCTCTCGAAAGAGCCCGAAAGCACCTTTGAGTTGTATGGTCCGGATGCGCGCAAGCCTGGTAGCTTCGCCGCGAACTGCCTGCTCGCCCGCCGCCTCGCCGAACGCGACGTACGGTTCATTCAGCTCTATCATCGCGGTTGGGATCAGCACAACGATCTTCCGCGCGACCTCGCACTGCAGTGCAAAGGTACAGACCAGCCGTCAGCGGGCCTCGTGCTCGACCTCAAGCAACGCGGACTGCTCGACGACACGCTCGTGATCTGGGGCGGCGAGTTCGGACGAACCGTCTACTGCCAGGGCCGGCTCACCGAAACCAACTACGGGCGCGACCATCATCCACGCAACTTCTGCATGTGGATGGCCGGCGGCGGCATCAAGCCGGGCACGATCATTGGCGAGACAGATGATTACTCATACAACATCACCGCCGATCCTGTGCACGTTCACGACATGCAGGCAACGATCCTGCAGTGTATGGGCGTCGATCACAAACGGCTGACGTACAAGTTCCAGGGGCGGCACTTCCGCTTGACCGACGTCCACGGTGAGGTGGTCACGAAGGCACTGGTTTAGCTGGCAAAAGTGTTCGTGCGGATGTCGTTTTGCTCTTCTATGCTGACCAAGGCCGATGTTCCGCCTTCCAAGATCGTCAGCTTGGCGGAAAGGTTCGTACGCTAGACGGGCATCGGATGGTTTACCAAGTTCAGATCGGAATTCTCGCCTGCCGTTTCACTACTGACCGCTCGCTAATTGCTAGCAGGAGCCGTCGCCGTCTGCATCAACGATTTGATCCCATTCGCCAGATCCACCGGACGCATCACCATCACCGTCTTTCCCTTAGCGGACTTCACGAGCCGGAACATCGCATCTTCCATCGGCACAGGAAACCGGATAAATCCCATATAGAACATCGCGGGCAGGTCCGCTACAAACGGCACATCGTCAGCCGAAAGCTTAGGTGCTGGACGCCCCTCCGCACCCAAAAACACAATCGCATCCGAGGGATTCGCTTCCTTCAATTCCTCACGCATCATTCGATCCACCATCGTCCGATCGGTCGGTCCGTCGCGCAAAACCTTGTAATCGATCGTTCCGTAACTGATCGTGTCCAACTTGTTTACCAGCCGTTTGTATCCAGCCGGATCGAAACCATCCTGCTTGAACAACACCCGCTTGCCCATCAGATCGAACACCACAACGCGCGCACTAGAGAACTTCGACTGATCGAGTAACGACGTAAGACTGCCCAACAGCGTCAACCGGTCGAACGCGTTCAGCTTCGTGACGTAGCGGCGATAGTACAGAGGGATCGCATGCACGAACACCGTCACTTGGCTGTGCACATCCTGCTTCGCCATCCCCTTCCACGACTCCAAACCAATCGCAGCAACTGTATTCGCAGCCTGTTGCAGTGGGATCCTCCGATCGCCCGCCTTCACCGTCCATGATTTGCCACAGAGTCGATCGCTACGATCATTCAACGCAAAGTCGACTTTGTACTCTCCCTCGCCCACATAAACACCGCCGCTGAACTCGAAATCCGTCTTCCCCGGATTGTCGGGAATCGGCGGCAATTCCACCGAATAGGCGAAATACTTGGGATCCGCCCGTTGCGGCGTCACACGCATCAGCATCACGAGACCATTCGTCTTGCCGGTAAACTGCTTCGCCGGAACCGTCGCCATGAAGCCCGTAAAGAAGCGGAAACTAAACGCCACGCGCGGACGAATCGATTCCACGCGGCATGCCAAAGGCTTGTCGGTCTTCCTGCCGTATTCGTCGTTGAAGAACTTACTGATTTGAGTGAAAGCGCTGGTACTCGGCTGCACCTGAAACTGGGCGCAGATCGGCCTCATAGAAACCAGCCAAAGTCCAGTAATGTAGAGAATGATGCGCGCTCTCATCTTCCTGCTCTCATTATCTATCCACGTAGCGAACGCCATTCAGTTACCCCAGAATCCATCGCCAATGCAGGACGACACGCGGGAGCATCGGCGTCCGCGAGAAGTGCAGGCAGCCGGCCAGCGTGTGCGCATGGATGCCTCCACAATGTTGCTCCTGCCCGATCGCAAGGCAACCCATCTGGTGATCCATTTCCACGGGCCTTCGTGGTTGCCGGAATGGGTGGTGCGTAAGAAGTATCCGGGTGCGGCCGTCGTGACGCTGCTCGCCGATGGCGGCTCGGATGTCTATCGCGACATATTTCTGGACCCCGGCAGGTTCGCAACCTTTGTCGCTGGAATCGAGAAGCTATCCAGGCTCACGTTCAAGCATGTGCTGCTTTCCGCATTCAGCGCAGGCTATGGCGGCGTGCGCGAGATCCTTCGCGATCCCGCAAATCGCCAACGCATCGATGGAGTCTTGCTGGTGGATTCCATGCACGCCACGTACGGCGAAGAAAAGCAGGACCTCACGCCTTTCGTAGACTTTGCGCGCGAAGCCATCGCCGGAAAGAAGCACTTTCTCATCACCCATTCCGAAGTCTACCCAGGCACCTACTCGAGCAGCACCGAAACCGCTTCCTACATTTTGAAGGAGCTCGGGCTTCGCAGGACACCGATCCTGCAATGGGGCGCAATCGGCATGCAACAACTGAGCCGCGCAGGCAAAGGTGGATTTCAAGTACTCGGTTTCGCGGGCAATTCCGCAACGGATCACATCGACCACTACTTCGCGATGGACGACTTTCTCGACCGCCTCGAACCTTCGGTAAGAGTGCCGCCCGTCATCGTGAGGTCCGCAAGGAAGAAGCGATGAAGATGTTTCTCGATCCTTGGCCGCCGGATTTTGACCCGCCCGTCGCCCTCGACCCGGCGCTCTACGATGGCCCCGTCGACACAACCATCGAGACTTCCGTCTGGCAAGCTATCGCCAACCCGCAACAACGGCTCTTTGGCAAGATCTTCTTTCTCGATGGAGCACGCCGCATCGACGCGCGCATTCTGGTACAAACCCAGAAAGGCGACACCGTCCACGGCCTCTTCGGAACTACTGCCGCGGGATGCGTTGAGTCAGAGGGCACCAAGGCCACGATCCGTGCAATCGACATCAAGCGCTTGCTCATCCTCGGCGGAGGCCTTGTCGAAAACCCAACGATCGATATCGGCTGCGTCGGATTTCAGTATGAAGGCTTCGCCACGCGAGCCGAAAGCCCGCAGGATGTCCTTGGCAAACTCCAATACCTCATGCGCGAAAACGAGGCCAAACTCGGCCAGACGCTTCTTCAAGAAGGCTCCTGCGTCTTCGTCGATGGCCCGCTCACTTACTTTTCCAGCAGTTGTGAATCGATGGTCGGCGTTGTGAAAAAGATCCAGCAGCCCTATCTCGATCCGCTACACTTCGGATTGGTTTCAAGACTCGAACCCGGCCAGCGCACGCCGCTGTTTCATATTCCCGATCCGAAACACGAGCGTTACTCCTGGTATCTGCGGCTCGCACCCGTGCGACGGATCGATCATGCGATGTCCAGCATCTTGCGTCTGGAGGTGCGTGTCGCGCTCGGTGTTGACGCCGCAGTGAGGCTCGCGGACTTCTCAGCGCTCGAACTGCCGCGCTTCGCCTCCACCTCCGCACGCGACCCCAGAGCCCCACAGAACCTCGTCCCTATCGGGGCGCTCGAATCTGAAATGCACCGCCAGATGGGCGACGCCTTGCTTGTCCGCAGAGCCATCGAACGGAGATTGAGTTCTCAATGACACGAACAGAAGTCGGCAAAGTTCTCGGAACCGCCGATGCAGAACCCCTCAATTTCTGGATCGCCGTTCAACCAGATCAACTCGTGCAGTTGGACGACGTGCTGATGGTGTGTCGCGCCATCCCCAGCAGCGATCAGATTGTTTCTATCTACGGCATCGTCGATCAAATGGTGGCGCGCCACGAAGGCGCAAAGTTTGAGAGCGACGTCTTTCTTGCGGCACAAGGCATCCTGCCGCTGTCGCATTCGATCAAGGCCCACATCACGGTGACGCGCGTCGAACCGGAGATCTTCGTGCCGCCGCTGCCAGGCCAAGCCGTCTATCGCGCCGAAGGTGCCGATCGCGATCAGGCGCTCTTCTTCGATTCCATGAAGAAGCGCTTCCCGCTGGGCCTGTCGCGCGACGGCGAAATCATCCACGGCAACTTCGAGTTCCTCGACGGCACACGCGGAGCGCACATCAACATCTCCGGTGTATCCGGCGTCGCCACCAAAACCACCTACGCCACGTTTTTGCTCTACGGCATCTTCAATTCCGACCTTCTCGGAAGCGACGTCATCAACACCAAGGCGATCATCTTCAACGTCAAGGGTGAGGATCTCCTCTACCTCGACAAGCCAAACGTCGCCCTGCCTCCCGAGGCGCACAAAACCTATGAAAAGCTCGGCCTTCCTGTCGGTGCCTTCGAGAATGTTGCGCTCTATGCACCGGTACAAAAGGGACTCGACGTCCTGCTACCCGATACCCAAACCCGCAAAGAGAGCGTCATTGGCTACTGCTGGACGATCGAGGAATTCTGCAAGGGCCGCTACCTGCGATTTCTGTTTGCCGATGCCGACGATGAAACCTCTCACCTAAGCGCCTTGGTGGAACGCGTCGAAGCCGAACTCGCCGCCAACTGGCAGGAATTCCGCGGACTAGACGATTTTCCCGAAGTTGTCATGCAGATCAAGAACAGCCTCTCCATGTGGGCGCACAGCTTCGCGCCAGGAACCGTGTCGAGCTTTGTCCGCCGCCTCGAATCGGCAACCCATCGAGTGGGACATCTCATCCGCGGCAACGTCGCCCAACCTGACCGCCACCGCATCGATTGGTCGCGCGCCCAAGTATCCGTGATCGACATCCACAACCTGCACGACCGCGCAAAGCGATTCGTGATCGGCGTCGTTTTGAAGCGCATGTTCGAAGAAAAGGAAGCAACAGGAAGTTCGCGTCCCCTGGTCTTCGTTGTGCTCGACGAACTCAACAAATACGCGCCTCGCGAGGGGTCGAGTCCAATCAAAGAAGTGATTCTCGACATGGCCGAACGCGGCCGCAGCCTCGGCATCATCCTCATCGGCGCGCAGCAGACGGCCAGTCAAATCGAGCGCCGCGTTGTTGGGAACTCGGCTTTCCGCGTCGTGGGACGCCTCGACCTTGCTGAGGCGCAACACAACGAATACGCCTTCTTGCCACAAGTAAGTCGCGCTCGCGCTGGCATCCTGAAGCCCGGAACCATCATCGTTTCGCAGCCGGAGATCCCGTTACCATTGCTCGCTCGATTCCCCTTTCCGTCGTGGGCGACTCGGCCATCGGAGGTCGCCAAGACGTCCGGCGACGACGCCTTCAACGCGTTGCGAAAGAAGAAGATATGAGGTTCCTGCATACCGCCGATTGGCATGTCGGCAAGCAACTCCGTGGACGCTCTCGCATCGGCGAACAGCGCGATGTGCTCAACGAAATCCTAGATATCGCAGTGCAGCAACGCATTGACTTCGTACTCGTCACCGGCGATCTTTTCGACTCCCCCGCCCCACCAGCGGACGCCGAACAAGCCGTCTTCGGTTTCTTCGCTTCATTGGTCGAAAAGCAGATCGGAGCCGTCGTCGTGGGCGGCAACCACGATCACCCGAAACGCCTCGAAGCGCTGCGCAGCCTGCTTGATCCTCTGCGAATCTACATCCGCCACGAACCCGCAGCACCCGACGATGGCGGCGTGATCGAACTGCAACACAACGGAGAGAAAGCCGTGATCGCAGCGCTGCCCTGGATCCCGGATCGCCTTCTCATCGACACCGCCAAGATGATGTTGCCCGAGGATAAATGGTATGGCGAGTACGCCGAAGTCGCCGGTGGCTTCTGCAACGCCTTCGGAGGCCACTTCAAACCCGACGCCATCAACATTCTTGCCGCACACCTGTTCGTGCAAGGTGCCGACACGACGGCCAGCGAACGCGCCATCCACACGTCTGCGCCCTTCGCCGTGAGCGCCGCTTTCTTCCCCGCCTCCGCTCACTACATCGCCCTAGGACATCTGCATCGACCGCAACGGATCGCCGCGCCGTCGCCCACTCACTATGCCGGATCCACGCTGCAATTGGATTTCGGCGAGGCCTCGCAGGTCAAGCGAGTCGTCATCATCGACGCGCATCCCGGCAAACCCGCGTACGTAGAAAGCGTCCCTTTAACCAAAGGCCGCTGCCTGCAGGATGCGCGCGGCACGGTCGAATCGCTCAAAGCACGCGCCGCCGAATTCGGCCACGACTACCTGCGCGTCACCGTGGAAACAACAACGCTCGAAGCGGGTATCTCGGCACAAGTCCGCGAGTTTTTGCCCAACGCCATCGACATCCGCGTCGAAGCCCGCGAGGTAGCAACAGAAACACCGCTAGCTTCTTTGGAAACCATGGGACCTGCCGATCTGTTCGCCGAATACTTCAAGACATCGCAGAAGTCCGAACCGCCAGAAGAAATGATCGCGCTCTTCCGCGAACTCCATGAAGGGATCCGCAATGAGACCCGCGCTACTCGAACTTGAAGGATTCACAAGCTTTCGCTATAACACCGTCGTCGACTTCTCGAAGCTCGATCTTTTCGCGATCACCGGAGCCACTGGGGCAGGCAAAACATCGCTGATCGACAGCATCCTCTTCGCCCTCTACGGGCGTACTCCACGCATCGCCCGCGGCACCACCGATCTCATCTCACAAGGCGCTGCGGAAATGAAGATCCTCTTCGAATTCCGTGCCGGTGGCCAGCGATACCGGGCGTTTCGACAGGTGAAACGCAAAGGCGCTGGCAAGCAGCGCCTGGACCGTCAGAATGGCGAAGATTGGGAAACTCTCGCCGACAAATCGAGCGCAATGGACTCGCAAATCCGCGCGCTTCTCGGTCTCGACTACGACGGCTTCACCAAGACCGTTGTGCTGCCGCAGGGAGAGTTCGATAAGTTCCTTCGTGGCGAGGCATCGAAGCGTCGCGAGATCCTGATCGAACTCCTCGGGCTCGACATATACGCCCGAATGATGCAACGGGCCAATCAATCCGCGAATCAACTGAGCGACAAAGCAAAGATCCTTGAAGATCACATCTCGCGCCAACTCTCTGGCCTTTCCCAGCAAAGCATTGTCGATCTCGAGGCTCGCCTCACTGCGTTGCAGGCTTCTGTCGCGACAGCCCAACAGGATCTGGATCGCGTCAATGCCGCCTATCCGATGCAGCAGCGCGTGAGCGAGATCAAACGTCTCATCGTCGAACGGCAAACCGCACAAACGCAGGCGGCGCCAATCGAGGCTCTTCGCAAAGATCTCGCCGCCGCATTACAGAACGCGTTCGCACAGGCGCAATCCACTGAAGAGCAGTCCTCCGCCGCTCGACAGAAAGCCGAGGAACTCGAATCCGCCGGCTCAGCGGATCTACTCCGTAAGCAAGCGCAAGATCTTGTGAAAGCTGCGACAAGACGCGCGGAAATCCAACAACAGCGTGAAATGCTCGCCAAGCTCGCGCAAGACTTTGGCGAAATCAAAGCTCGCGTAGACGATAGCGCTGCCGCACTCACGCAGGCGCAGCAGGGCGTAGAGCAGGCAATTCAAGAGGGATCCGCACTAGAGCTTCGCAAGCACCTGCACGCCGGCGATGAGTGTCCTGTCTGCGAACAGATGGTGCTGCTCGTGCCGCAGTCGAAGCCCAACGCAACGGTCGAAGCCGCACGCGACGTGTTGGCGCGAGCGAGAAAGGCCCACGATACGGCACAGGCGCAGTTCAACGCGCGGACGACGCAGATCCGTTTGCTCGAAGCGCAGATCAAGACTGGCGCATCCGCCTTGCCCGACCTTCAGGATGAGGATCCGCAGTCGCTGCTTACACGGGCTACAGAAGTCGAAGCGGCGCGTTCTGAAGCGCGAAAACTCGAAGCACAGGCCACAACAACCCGCAAGCTCGCCGAGCAAGCCAAGGACAAGCTCACGCAATCCGACACCGCGATGAGGCTCCTGCGCCAAAAGCTGGAAACTTTGGAACAACAGATCGCAGCGGCCGAAGCCGGTGACGCTCTCAAAGAGCTCGAACGACAACTCGGAGAACTCGCGCAACGCGATCTCGAATCCGAACGCAGGCGTTTCAACGCTGAGATCCACGCCCAGCACAAGCTCGCGGCGGAAACCGAAGCCGCCATCGAACGCACCCAGCGTTTGCTCAAAGAATCGGAAGAAAAGCAGGCCGAGATCCGCGAATTGCAACGCAAATCCGAACTCTCACGCAAGCTCGCCGGGCATCTCGAACAGAACCGTTTTCAGACCTTTGTTTTAGCACAGACCATCCGCAGGCTGGCTGCGGAAGGGACAAAGCAGCTAAAGCACCTCAGCACGGGTCGATATTCCTTCGCGACCGCAGGTGACGAGTTTCTCGTCGTCGACCATTGGAATGCCGACGACAAGCGCTCCGTGAACACGCTCAGCGGTGGCGAATCCTTTCTCGCCTCGTTATCACTCGCACTCGCTCTCTCAAAGAGCCTGCCGGATTTCGCCACCAACCGCGAGAGTATCCAACTCGACTCGCTGTTCCTCGACGAAGGCTTCTCGACCCTCGATACAGAAACCATGCAAATTGTTTTGGACGCCATTGAAATGCTGCAGGTCGACGGACGCATGATCGGCGTCGTTTCACACGTCAGCGAACTCGCCGAACGCCTGCCCGCGCGCATCGAAGTATCGAAATCTCCAGGCGGCAGTACGGTTACGATCCGCTGACAGGCAAGCGCCCGGCCAGCGGTTGCGAAGCCAAATGCCGAGCAATCGCTTCCGCCCGATCGTCGTACTCAAACGCAGGCGCGATCTCGTGAACCAGGCCCATTTGCAGGGCCTCTGGCGCACCGAACACACGCCCGCTCATCGCCATCTCCAAAGCTCTACGGTCGCCGATCGCCTTGCAGATGGCCGCAAAGCCAACAGGCCAGTCACCGGTGCGAATCTCGGTGCATCCGAAACTTGTCCCCTGGGCCACCACCGCAACGTGGGCGTTCGCAACCAGTGCCAAACCGGCGCCCAGAGCAGCACCCTGCACCGCGCAGACCACAGGTTTCGTGATCCATTCGCGGAACTGAAAGATCTCCACCGAGAGTCCTTCAACACCGCCAGAACAAAACATCGGATCGACGCCATCAATCAAAAAGCACTGCACATCGGTGCGATGCAGCTCGCGAAGTAACTCCGCACCCATCGAAGCGTTGAAAACCGGCTCGCTCAAGGTCAGTCGCAGCACACCATCTTCCAAACGGACCAAAACACTCATATCGCCAAATGCTTTCTTGGATTCACCACGCAACACGCTTCCAGCGCGAAGCTCAATGCCCTGCGCGTCTGCAGTGGATCGAGAATCGCATCGCAATGTCCGCGCGCCGCAGCGAACTTCGCATCGAGCCACTTGTCATAATCCGCCCGAGTCTGATCGATGCGCGCCTGCAAATCCGCCGGAACCGCCTCACCAGCCTTCTTCAACCGGTCCAACTCGGGCCCAAACACAGCCATCACCGCCGAATCGCCTTCCATCACGCCGATCCGCGCCGTCGGCCAACTGAACGCAAAATGCGGATCGAAGCCCTGTCCCGCCATCGCGTAATATCCCGCACCACTCGCGTGATTGAGCACCAGAATGATCTTGGGCACGGTCGCACAAGCCATGCTTTCCACCATCTCGGCACCCGCGCGAATGATGCCCTCAGCCTCGGAATCGACGCCGACCATAAACCCCGAGACATCCTGCAAGTAAATCAACGGAAGCCCCTGCCGATCGGCAGCCTCGACAAAGTATGCGACCTTGCGGGCCGACTCGGTATAGACAATGCCGCCAATCCGCGGCCCCGCCGATGTCTTCAGAAATCCGCGGCGATTCGCGATCACTCCAACGGGACGTCCATTCAATCGCGCATGCGCGCACAGCATTTCAGGAGCGTGCTCGGGCTGGAACTCGAGAAAATCGGATGCGTCGAATAACCGCGCGATCACCTCGGCCGTGTCGTAGGGCTGGCGATGATCGGCGGGCATCAAATCGTAGAGTCCTTCGGCAGACTTTGTCGGAGCTTCGCCTTTCAACGCCGCCGCGGCTGGAGGAAAATCGCGAAACCGCCGACGGATCATCTCCAAACAATCCGCGTCGTCGGCCGCCTGATAGTGCGCGACTCCGCTCACACGCGTGTGCATCGACGCGCCGCCCAGCGTCTCGCCGTCGGTCACCTGCCCGACCGCGCCTTTCACCAGATTCGGACCTCCCAACCCCATGAACGAAGTTCCGCGGACCATGATGATGCAATCACTCAGAGCCGGCAAATATGCCCCGCCCGCAATGCACGGCCCCATCACTGCGGCGATCTGCGGCACGCGCAGCACGCGTCGCATCAGCGAGTTGTAGTAGAAGATCCGGCCCGCGCCATACTGGCCGGGAAAGATACCGTCCTGATAGGGCAGGTTCACTCCAGCCGAATCGACGAGATACACAATCGGTAAGCGGTTGCGCATGGCGATCTCTTGCGCACGCAGAATCTTGGTGATCGTTTCCGGCCACCAGGATCCGGCCTTCACCGTCGCATCGTTCGCCACGATCACCGCAAAGCGCCCCTCGACCTTCGCTAAGCCTGTCACCACACCAGCGCCGGGTCCCTGCCCGTCATAGCGGTCGTGCGCGATCAGTAAACCAATTTCGAGAAAAAATGTTCCGGGGTCGATTAGCTTCGCAATCCGCTCGCGCGCGGTCAATTTCCCGTCGCGATGTTGTTTCTCGATCTTCGAAGCGCCCCCGCCTTTGCGTAGACGGTCTTCGAGTTCCTGCACCGACTCGACCAGCGCTCTCATTTGTGAAGGGGCCATAACAAGGTTCCTCTACTATAATCGGAGATTCATGCTCGGCTTGGATGCTAAGGCGGCGAAAGCCGCCTGGACGGTATTTCTCGTAGCTCTCGCGATCTTCACTGTCTATGAAGCGCGAGGGCCAATCGTGGTCTTCGTACTGGCGCTCTTTTTCGCCTATTTGATTGCGCCCACAGTGGACTTCAGCATGCGCCACGTCGCCCGCGGCAGATCGAAAGCGTTGGCGCTTGCGGTCGTCTACATCCTCATGGTGGGCATGCTGGGCGCCGTTGGCGCGGCACTCGCAGGCAAGATCGCTGAAGAAGCGAGTAGCCTCGCCACGCAGTTGCCGCAATACATGGCCCAGCAGGATCCGCTGGCGGCCCTGCCCTTCCCTGCATGGCTTGAACCGCTCAGAGAGAAGATCATTCTTGCGGCACGCGACCAACTCAAGAACCTCGACGAAGCCGCGCTGCCTCTCATTCGCGGCGCGTTGACCCAGGTACTCTCACAAGCGGGCAATGCGTTGACTGCCGTCCTGATCCCGATCCTTGCCTTCTTCTTCCTCAAAGACGGTCACGAACTACGTGGCATGATCGTCGGCCTTGCGCACAACCAACAACAGAAGGACTTTCTCAACCGGGTTCTCAACAGCCTCGATCATTTGCTCGCGCAGTACATCCGTGCGCTCATCGGACTCGCGATATCCACGCTCATTCTTTACACTCTCTACTTCCAAATTACGGGCGTTCGCTACGCGCTACTCCTCGGCGGACTCTCCGGCATTCTGGAATTCATCCCGGTCGTCGGCCCCCTCATCGCATCGGCGACGGTGTTGATTGTCGCGGGCGCGTCTGGATACGAACACCTCACGTGGATCATCGTATTTCTGGTTGTTTTCCGCCTCTTTCAGGACTATGTTCTCTCGCCATATCTCATGGGGCACGGCGTCGAACTGCATCCTTTGCTGGTCTTGTTCGGTGTGTTGGCAGGCGAAAAGATCGCGGGGATTCCGGGGATGTTCTTCTCTGTGCCTGTCATCGCCGCACTGCGCATTCTGTTTCTTGAGATGACCAAGCCGGAACCATCAGAACCGACAGTGGCGGATGAGTCTTGCGATTCCTAATCTTCCTCGCTGCTCTACCAGTCTTGGCCCACGTCGTCAGCATGAGCAACGGCGAACTTCGCATCAACGGAGCAGTCGCGACTTACGAACTCCGCATGCCGCTCTACGAAGTCTCGCAACTATCGAAGCCGGGCGATACGCTCTTCGACAACATCCAGTTCGCCGGCGGACGCCTCATTGAAAAGCAATGCAGCACCAGCGCTGAATGGTTGCAATGCACCGGCAAGTATCTCTTTGCCAGCGACGTGAAAGAGCTCGGAGTAACCTGCCGCTTTGCGTCAGTCACGGTTCCGAACCATGTCCACATGTTCCGCGCGGTCAAAGTCGGTGGCGAATCGGAACAACGATTTTTCGATTCCACGCTGGTGGAAACTAACCTCACGTTCCGTCCGCCCAGCACGGGGGAGTTTTTCCTAAGAGCCTTGGTGGAAGGATTCCGACGCGGCCTCAGCGGAATCACCACCGCGCTGTTTCTGTTCGCGATCGCCGTGGTTGCGCAAGATCGCAAGCAGTTCTTACTGCTTGCGGGGATCCTTGCCGCTGTCGAGCTCGTCACCGCATCGTTCGCCCCAACACAGCTATCGCCCAAGTTCCTCGAAGCAGCGGCGGCATTGAGCACGGCTTACATTGCTATCGAAAAGATCCTCGTTCCTAAGGCTGGGCAACGCTGGCTTGTCGTCGCAATCCTGGGCGTGTTTCACGGTCTCTTCTTCCGCTTCTTTGCCGTTGAGCTTTCCGGCGCGCCATCCATCGCAGGTTTCGCCACGGGCCTGTTGTTCGCTAACTTTGCGTGGATGTTACCCGCCTCGCTTCTCACGCTGCTACCCGCCAAAGGACAGCGAATCGTCACTTGGATCCTGGTTTTCGCAGGAACTTTTTGGTTCGGCTATCGTATTCTCATGTAATGCTCGCCATTCCACTCCTTGCGCTCTCGTTTCTTGCACAACCCACGGCCGATTTCGCCGCCAAAGCCGACGCTCACATCGAGGCCTACGCCAAACAAGGCCGCTACATGGGAAGCGTGATCGTCGCCAAAGACGGCAAGATTTTGCTGGCCAAGGGCTACGGCATGGCGAATCTCGAACACGAGATTCCAAACAAAGCGAACACGAAATTTCGCCTTGGATCCATCACCAAACAGTTCACCGCCGTCGCGATCCTGCAACTGCAGGAACAAGGCAAGCTGAACGTGCAAGATCCTATCGGCAAGTACATTCCCAATAGCCCTGAGGCTTGGAAAAAGGTCACCATCCAACATCTGCTCAACCATACGGGCGGAGTTCCGAGCTATACATCCGTACCCGAATACGGCAAGCAAATGCGCGAAAGCGCAAAGCCACTCGACTTCATAGAGCGCTTCAAGAACAAGCCCCTAGACTTCGAACCAGGATCCAAACACGTCTATTCGAACTCAGGCTACTTCCTGCTGGGTATCATCATCGAACAGGTTTCGAGCAGGTCGTATGAGGCCTATCTCAAAGAGAACATCTTCGACAAGGCCGACATGCAGGACTCTGGCTATGACTGGGATTCCAAGATCCTCAAGAACCGTGCGGCTGGATATCAGCGAGAGAAAGACGGCATGCGCAACGCCGCGTTTCTCGACATGGGGCAGCCCTACGCTGCCGGTTCGCTTTACTCAACCGTCGAGGATCTCTACCGTTGGGATCGCGTCTTGAAGACGGAAAAGATCCTCAAGCAAGATTCGCTTAAAGCTGCGTGGACCCCGGCCCTCAACAACTACGGCTATGGCTGGTCGATGGGCAAAATTGCGGGAGAGCATAAGACGATCGGCCACGGTGGCGGCATCAATGGCTTCTCAACAATGATGCTGAGACTTCCAGACGATGACGCCTTCATCGCCGTCTTCGCCAACATGGAAACTCCGGATTCCGGGCGCATCGCCAACGAGCTTGGGCGCATGCTACTCGGCCAAACCGTCGAACCGCCCGTGGAACGCAAGGCCGTGACTATCGCCCCAGAGATTCTCGAACGCTACACCGGCAAGTATCAACTGGGGCCGGCGACCTTCAACATCAAGTCGGAAAAGACGCACCTTATCGTCGAAGTCACCAACCAGCCGACAATCACCTTCTATCCCGAATCGGAGACTAAGGTCTTCACCAAAGTCATCGACGCACAGCTCAGCTTCAGCGAAATCGCCGATGGCAAGGCGCAGAAGATGACGCTTCATCAGAACGGGCGCGAACAACCGGCAAAGCGGATTCCTTAGAACCGCAGCGTGTCGCCCACACGAAGGTTGTGACGCTTGGCGCTTCCGGCAGCGAGTTCGAGAACATACAGCGCCTTCTCTTTGCCGCCATAGCCGAGGCAGGGCTTGGCAGGACAAGGCTGCGCATTCTCGACAATTTCGACGACGCGCCTTTGCGGATCCAGCCAAAGGATGTCGAGCGGGATGCGCACTTGAAACATCCAGTATCCGAAGTTGCCCGGTTCGCCGTGCGTGAACAACATCCCTCGGCCTTCGGCCAGTGAATCGCGAAACATCATCCCGCGCATCATCATCGTTTCTGTACGGGCTGCTTCCGCCAGGATTCTCTTGCCGTTCGGCAGTGTCACATCGGTTCCATAGAAATCGTCCTGGGCGGACGGCCCGCTGGCCTTGCAGGCCGTCAAGAGAACAAGAATCAGGATCAGGGCAGAACGCATCTCTTAAGATAGTAACTAGTGTCTACATTCTGGAGCCGTCTCCAACTTACTTTGGAGATGATCAAGTTCGAACACTCTATCTTCGCCCTGCCCTTCGCACTCACTGGAGCGCTTTTGGCCTATCGCGAAGACGGATTCCAAACGCCGGATCTTGTGCAGAAAGTTCTTTACATTATTCTGGCGATGGTCGGCGCGCGTTCTGCCGCGATGACCTTTAACCGGTTGCTCGATCATCGAATCGACGGGCGCAATCCGCGCACGAAAAACCGCCAACTACCAGCAGGTATGCTCTCACGCAGCTTCGCCTGGGGCTTCTTCATCCTCAGTTCCACCGTTTTCTTTCTTGCGTCTTGGGCACTCAACCCTCTGTGCCTACAACTGGCTCCACTGGCGCTCGGGGTGGTCTGTTTCTATTCCTACACCAAGCGATTCACCTCCTTCGCGCACCTCGTTTTGGGATTCGCACTCGGCATCGCGCCGCCTGCAGCATGGATCGCTATGCGCGGATCACTCGATTGGAGGATGCTCTGGCTCACTGCGGCCGTCACCTTCTGGACGGCAGGTTTCGATGTGATCTATGCTTGCCAAGATTATGATTTCGACCAACGCGAAGGGCTCTTCTCTTTGCCTCGCCGCCTCGGCATCGGCGGCGCTTTGTGGATCGCGCGGATCCTGCACGTTGGCATGCTGATTTCGATCGCCGTCCTCATCCAATCCTTCGGCCTCGGATGGCTCGCCTGGGCCGGTGCCGTGGCCGTGGCCGGGATGCTCGTGTATGAGCACAGTCTTGTGAAAGCAGACGACCTGAGCCGCGTGGATGCTGCGTTTTTCACCGTGAATGGCTATGTCAGCGTGTTATTCTTCTTGTTTTGGGCAACCGATATTTTCTTGCTCCGGAGCGTTCGATGACCCCTCAATTCGATGACCAGAGACTGATCCCGATCCTGCATAAAGTGCAGGCAGGCGAGCGCCTCTCCTTCGACGACGGCGTCACTCTTTATCGCAGCAACGATCTGCTTGGCATTGGTTACATGGCGAACCTCGTCCGCGAGCGGATGCACGGCAACACGGTCTACTTCAACGTCAACCGCCACATCAACCCCACCGATGTTTGCGTCGCCAGTTGCCGCCTGTGCGCGTTCGGAAAAACCAAGCGCGACGCCAAAGCATACACGATGTCGCTCGAAGAGATCTGGCACAAGGCAGGCGAAGGCTACAGCGAGGCCGTCACCGAGTTCCACATCGTCGGAGGACTGCATCCTGAACTGACGCTCGACTGGTATTGCGAGATGCTGCGAGGTTTGAAGCAACGCTTTCCGCAAGTTCACCTGAAGGCGTTCACCATGGTGGAAATCTCGTGGTTCATGAAGCGATCCAAACTATCTGCGCTTGAGGTCATCCGCAAGCTGCGCGAAGCCGGTATGGATTCCATGCCCGGTGGCGGCGCGGAAATCTTCTCAGAGCCGATTCGCCGCATCATCTGCGATCACAAGATCGACGGTGGCGAATGGCTTCAAATTGCGAAAGTCGCGCATCAAGAAGGGCTGAAGTCCAACTGCACGATGCTCTACGGCCACATCGAAAACGAAGTGGATCGCGTCGATCACCTCGTAAAGTTGCGCAAACTCCAGGATGAGACTGGCGGCTTTGTTACGTTCATTCCGCTTGCGTTTCACCCGGATAATACCCCGCTCCATCACATCCCGAAAACCACGGGATTCATGGATCTCAAGAACATCGGAGTGGCTCGCCTGATGCTCGACAACATCGAACACATTAAGGCCTATTGGGTGATGATGACGCCGCACGTCGCGCAGATCGCGCTCCGCTTCGGTGCCAACGACATTGACGGAACCGTGGTGGAAGAGCACATCTATCGCGATGCGGGATCGTCATCCGGCCAGGGCCTGCGCCGCAATCAATTGCTGCGGCTCATTCGCGAGGCTGGCTGCGAACCGGTGGAACGTGATACGCGCTACAACCGCGTGGAACGCACCGAGTCCGCCTTCGCGATTCTGGTTTAGCTTTCCGACTTCAAGCTGGCGATCGTCTTGTCCGCCTCTTGCGTCGATAGCTCAATGTCTTTGATCAGTGCCGCAACATCGTCGTTGATCTCGACCACGTTCTTCTTTAGCGAAGTGATCGCACGCGCATTGAGGTTGTGCTTCAGATACAATACCTGATCCCGAAACACACGCAAAACAGGTTCCATTTTCGCTTCAGTGGAATGCATCGACCGCATCAGCGTGCGGTGGCGGGTCTGGGCATCGCGCAGCATCCGTTCGCTGTCGGTCTTCAACTGGCGATTGCTCATCTGCGCGATTTCGCCGTTCCACTCGTTGAACAGATCGGTGGCAACTTTGTCGATAGATTGGATCTTGTCGGTCACCTTTTTCGCGCGTCCCTCGGCGTCTTCAAAGTGGCCGTTCAACTTCTTGTAGACCTTTTCAAGATTGCCTCCGTCGAAGCCAGTGGCGGATTGAAACGCTTCCAAAGCGGTCTTGAACTCTTTGGCCGCATCCTGCTGCGCCTCTTTGCCATCGAGGATTCGGCTAACCAGGATCTCCCGCTTTTCCTTTCCGATCTTCTTCATCGACGAGTAGTAAAGCTGCGAACATCCCGTCAACGACGCGAGCAACGCAAGAGTAAAAGCAATGCGGATGGCAACGAGCATCCCTTTGATTATCTACGATGGAATCAGACCTTCGAAATTGCGCAATGATTTACCCAGGACTCGATCAACTGAAGGAATACGTCGCACAAGGATTCGCCACCGCGCGACGTCATCCGCACTTGCCATTGCGCATCTACAACTACAGTGTCAAAACGCAGTACAACTACACGGCGCACACGTGGCCTAAGGAACTCCGCGACGCCCGCGGACTGATCCTCGACGAAGACGGCCTCATCGTGGCGCGCGGATTCCCAAAGTTCTTCAATCTATCGCAACTGCCAGATTGGCCTTCAGGGCAGCCTGAGTTTTGGGAAAAGGCCGACGGTAGCCTCATCGTCGCCTTCAGCCACGAAGGCGAAACCCTGTGCGCAACGCGCGGGAGTTTTGAATCCGAGCAGGCTGTCTGGGCGGCGACCAAGATCCCCGTCGCCTTTCAACCTCTACCCGGTATCTCCTATTGCCTCGAAGCGATTTATCCCTCGAACCGTATTGTAGTCGACTACAACGGCCGTGAGGAACTGGTTCTGCTCGCGGCAATTGACCAAACGGGCGCGGATCGAGACGACATGCTTCCGCAGGCGGAACAGCACTTCCGCAAAGCCAAGTTCCACGGCCAACTGGAAGCCAGCCAGTTGCCGGTAGATCAAATTGGCGAGGGATTCGTGCTGCGCTGGCCTGACGGTACTCGCGCTAAGGTAAAGCTCGATGAGTACGTCCGCGCGCATCACTTGCTGTTTGCACTTTCCACCCGCTCGATCTGGGAAATGCTTGTGGCGGGCGAGGATGTCGAAGCACGCTACGCCGAGTTGCCAGAGCAGATCCGAAAGTGGGCCTCCGAACGGGCGCAGATATACCGAAGGGCGCAAGCTGCGATGGTTTTGGCGGCCACGGCGGAATTCCGCGAAGCGCCCCAAACATCCAACCGGGCGGAGTTCGCGGTCTGGGCCAAGACACGAAAGTGTCCCGGACTCCTGTTCAAACTACTGGACGGGAAGTCGATCGAGGATGACGCTTGGAAGTTGATCGAACCGAAGTGGGAACGTCCGACCTGGATCGACCAGATTGAGGAAGGCTGATGCAATGGGGCGGTTGTGCGCCGCCCCGCCGCGAATGCAAACTACTTGGGGAAAAGGCGAGTCGCTTGGCCGGTGAGCACTGAACCGCCTCCGCCGAACGAAAGTCCAAAAGCATTGCCGGAACTGGCGACCGTGAAGTTCATGATGTATGCGGCACCGTTGATGGTAAACTTCGCGTTTCCGGTACAGTCGGCAGCAACCTCGTACTTGCCGTCATAGCTCTTACGTTCCACAAGTCCTCCGGCAGAAGTGCTGTAGGTGCCCGTCACCGTACCCCTGCCGTCGAAGTTCAAAACACCCAGTTCGCCAAGCGAAACCAGGGCACTTTCGACGGTGAGGGTGCCCTGGGTAAAGTAGCCGAAACCACCATTCAGAGTCGCCGCAGAGCAAGCGCCTTGCGCCTCGATCTTGGTTCCACCACCCGCGCTGGTGATACCCGGTTCACGAGTCATGATGTAGAAATCTGAACCGCCATTGACGACGACGCCGTCAAACTCCAAGCCTTCGGCGGTCTTGCCGGTCATCGTGCAGTCGGAACCGAGCAGGTAGTCACCCGCGGTGTCGCCCACGGTTACCTCCGCTGCGGTGGTTGAAGCTACTCGGACCGTGAACTTGCCCTTACCATCGAACACGATGCGCCCAACTTGGGAATTCGTGGCTGTCTTGCCGTCGATCGTGGCGGTTGTGTCGGTGGTGTACGCGAACGCGCCCGTGAGTGTCGCATTGCTACATTGCTGAGCGAACGCCGTGGAAGCAACCGCCAGGAATGCGAAAGTGAGTAGTGTTTTCATCTACTCAGGTAAGCGCGTATTTCAGCGAAAAGCGTTCAAAAAAAGCCGTGCAATCTTAGAGTGCGGAATGGTGGGCCTGACAGAACTCGAATCTGTGACCTCTACCGTGTCAAGGTAGCGCTCTAACCAACTGAGCTACAGGCCCCTAGGTGGGAACTCTCAGTTTACCATCACTTGCCTCAATTTCCAAAGACGGATGCGATCGAAATGCGATCTACTGGAGTGAGTGCTCCAATTTGAATACACGTCCGTCATCGAGGCCCCCGTCGAAACGCTCTTTGCCTTCCACGAACGCCCCGATGCCCTGGAACTGCTCCTCCCACCCGGTCAGCCCGTGAAACCGCTCGAACGCACTGGCGGCATCGAGAAGGGTGCCCGCATCGTTCTCGGTTTGCCCTTCGGCATGCGATGGGTCGCGATCCATACCGATTATAAGAAGAACAAACTCTTCATCGATTTTCAAGAGTCCGGACCCTTCTTCTACTGGGAACATCGCCACCAGTTCGAAACCCTGGGACCCAAGCGCAGCCGCATCACCGATTCCATCAACTTTTCGCTGCCCCCACGTGGGATGCTCGATTTCCTGATCGGCTGGATGGTCAAGCTGCAGTTGCGTGCGATGTTCCGCTATCGCCATGCAATCACCAGGCGACATTGCGAAAGTGGAGGCTGACATGGCTGACATCATGACGCTAGCAGCCATCGAACCCGCGCTCAGCATCGATGTGCTTAAAAAAGGATGAACTTGAAAAAGATCGACATTCGAGTGGGCAAAATCTCCCCAGTGGACGACGTGCCCCGATCCGATAGGCCTCTGCAGTTGAAGGTCAGCTTCGGAGATCACTGGCCCACGATTTATGCAGCGTGAAACAGGAACGGTCGAATCCCGGAAGGCATGCTGTTCGATGCCGGATCCGCCGACTCGTTTTGCCCGCGCTGTTGTCACCCGAGCGTCCGCGGCCCGATAGAACTCGAGCAGGTTAGCCGATCAAGTCGTGCAGGACGTCGCCCTCAACGTCCGTCAACCGGAAGTCGCGACCGCTGTAGCGATAGGTGAGCCGCTTGTGATCGAGTCCCATGAGATGCAGCACTGTCGCCTGAATATCGTGCGGATGCACTGGCTTTTCCACGGCCTTGAATCCGAAATCGTCGGTGGCTCCGTACGTCATTCCGCCCTTCACACCACCTCCCGCCATGATCAGTGAGAAGCCGTGATTGTTGTGATCGCGTCCAAACTGCACGGGAACCAAGCCTGATGTTTCAACCGTTGGCGTACGGCCAAACTCGCCACTCACGATGACGATTGTGTCTTTCAGAAGACCGCTGGCCTTAAGGTCAGCGATCAACGCCGCAATGGCAGGATCCGCGCCGGCGGCAAGCCGTTTGTGCACCATGATGTCATCGTGATTGTCCCAAGGCTGCCCGTTTCCATAGTAGATCTGCACCATGCGGACACCTTTTTCCACCAGCCTGCGTGCCATGATGCAGCCACGCCCAAAGTCGGTGTCCCCGTAACGGGCGCGTTCCGCTTCGGTTACTTTGTTCTTAATATCGAGAACTTCGGGCGCTTCGGTCTGCATCCGGAAAGCCGTTTCCATCGACCGGATGCCCTGATCGTCTTTGTTCAATTTCGAGAGCAGATCGAGTTGGCGGCGCTGCTCTTCGAGTCCTCGCTTGCCCCGCACATAGGGAACCAGCTTCTCGATCTCCGTCTCGTTGTTCGGAAGGTGGACGCCCTGAAACTCCGCTGGCAAGAACGCCGAACTCCACAACTGCGGCCCAATCACCGGCGCGCCGGGACACATCACGACATAGCCGGGCAGATTGCGGTTCTCGGATCCGAGGCCGTAGGTGAGCCAGGATCCCATCGATGGACGCCCCGGCAGCACGGTTCCGCAATTGAGCATGAACAGCGACGGCTCATGATTCGGACGCTCGGTATGCATCGAGCGGATCACGCAGAATTCGTCGATCAGCGCACCGGTCTTGGCAAAGATTTCGCTCACTTCGATGCCGCTCTGGCCGTATTTCTTGAACTCGAATGGCGAGCCCAGCGCGTTGCCGGTTCGCCGCTCAGTCTTGAGGTTGCTCATCGACAGCGGCTTGCCGTGGAACTTGGTGAGCATCGGCTTTGGATCGAAGGTATCCACCTGCGACGCGCCACCGTTCAGGAACAGGTAGATGACATGCTTCGCCTTAGGCGCATGATGTGTCGCCGCTTGCGCCGCCGTGCGATAACCCATCGAGCCAAACCCACAGCCAAAGGTCGCTAACATGTTTCGACGGGTCATCATTCGTATCACCTCAGTTCACGTACAAAAACTCATCCGACGAAAACAGTACCTGCAGATACTCCGACAAACTACCTTTGAATTCCAGCGCCAGTTTGCGTTCGCCGGACGAAGGCGGACGCGCAAACATGGCACGATATGCAGCCGTGGTCTTGTCTGGCTCGCCTTCCAAGCGCTTCGCCAAATCGTCGCAAGCCTGCAGCACCAGCGGACTGTTCAGCAAAAACAAACGCTGCAGCGGAACGTCCGTCGCAATGCGCTGCTCGCTGGTTTGATTCGGATTCGGAAAGTCGAACAGCGACAACATCGGATCCAAGCGGCGGCGGCTAACGAATCCATAGACCGTTCGGCGTTTGTTCTTTTCATCGAGCTTAAGAGCCTCGCCGCCAAGCGTTCGATCGAGCGTCCCGGCAACTGCCAGAATCGAATCCCGCATCGCTTCCGCACCCAAGCGCTCTCGCTGCGGCCTTACCGCCCGATAAACCTTTGACACGACGATCTCGCGATGCAGCGCCTTCATCGACCAACCGCGGTCCATCAACCGCCATGCCAGATAGTCGAGCAGTTCCGGATTCGAAGGGCGCTCGCCGAGTTGTCCGAAGTTTGAAGGCGTCTTTACAAGGCCCTCGCCGCCGAAATGATTCAGCCAGATGCGATTCACCATCACGCGCGCAGTCAACGGATTGGACTTGCTGGCGATTTCCTCGGCGAGTTCCAAGCGTCCGCTGCCTTTGCTGAATGGCTTCGCGCCGAGAACCGTGAGGAAGGCGCGCTGCGCCTCATCGCCAAGATTCTGCGGATTTCCGCGAACATGGATCTTCATGTTCTTCGGGTCCTTCTTGTCGCTGACTCCGTATAAGAACGGATACTGCGTCGGCAACGCCTTCTTAGCTTCCTCCGCGCGCAGTTTCAAGCGGTCATAGTGGCTCTTGAATTGACCGGCCAGATACGGTTCCAACTTCTCGTTGACAGCAATCAAGACACCGTTGTTACCAAAGAAATCGCGCCAGAGAAAAAACTTGTTGCGCTCCAACGATGCCAGATTCGCTTGCGAGAGATCGCCACGATTCATCGATCCGCCGAGCGTGACGTTGTTCTTCTCGTCGACCTCTTTCTTCTCTTTGTTGGCGTCCAGCAGCAGTTGTTGAAAGTCAGAGGGCTTGATCTCCGCGGTCAGAAAAGGATGCTCTTTGGTTTTGCGTTCCAGATACTTCTTCCAGCGTTCCAAGAGACTTGCGTCGAGTCCTTCGACAACGCCGGTGCGGGCGGCTTCGAGATACACAGCAGCCTGGTTGGCGAAGACATCGGCAAGCGAATCCGACTGCAGCTTCACGAAGTCCTTCAGCAGTTGTTCGCGCTTTTCCAGATCCTTCTTCTGCGCATCCCAAGCATCGACGATCGGCTTCTCGGCCAGCGGATACTCATGCAGTTCTGTGCTGTTGAAGACGCCCTGCAGCGCGTAGAAGTCGCGCTGCGGAATCGGATCGAACTTATGATCGTGGCACTGCGCGCAGGCGACGGTCATGCCAAGGAATCCGCGCGTCGTTACATCGACACGATCGTCTTGAAACTCAGGGCTCAGCCCATACATACCCAAAGCTGGCAGGAGATCCTTCCGATCCATCAGATCGGCCGCAAGATGAGCCTTCACGAACGTGTCGTAAGGCATGTCTTCGTTGAAGGCTTGAATCACCCAATCTCGATAGAAGTGCGAGTTGGGACGTGGCTCGTCACGTTCTGGCGCAAGCTTGTCATCGGAATACCTTGCGACATCGAGCCAGTGCCGACCCCAACGCTCACCATAGAGAGGAGACGCCAGCAGGCGGTCTATTTGCTTCTCGAAAGCACTCGCTGACTTGTCCGCAAGGAATGCATCGACTTCTTCGGCCGTGGGCGGAAGCCCCGTCAGATCGTAGGTCACGCGCCGGATCAGCGTCCGCTTGTCGGCCAAAGCGCCAGCGGACTTCCACAACAAATCGATGTTCTTTTGTTTAGGCTCACGAACAGGCTGGAGCGACCAGAAATCCGAAGGTTTCACCGCAGTAACAGCGGCTTTCTCGGTCCAAACCGCACCGTCTTTGATCCAAGTGGCAACATCGCGGATCTGGTCATCGGCCAGCTTTCCGCCCGTGGGTGGCATCTTCAGCCGCTCGTGCTCATGGCGGATCGCCTTCAGCAGCAGGCTCTCATCCGGCGCGCCGGGCTTCAGCGCGCTTCCCGACTTGCCACCTGCGAGCAAGCTTGCGCGCGAAGACATGTCGAGTCCACCCATCTTCGATTTGGTATGGCATGCGAAACAATTCTTCACCAGAACAGGACGTACGCGCATCTCAAAGAAGTCGGCTTCGGAACCAGCAAAGGCGACAATGGAAACACAGGCAGCCAGCCACTTCATGTCTCTTTAGTTTATCGAAGTTATGGGAATCCTCGAAATCATCGTGCTCACGCTCTTCATCTTTGCGGGGTTCAGCGCGACGATTTGGCGAAATCTGCAGCTTGGCAAACAGGATCGAAAGCAGGAAGAGGCCATCGCGGACCTGATGGTGGCGAACCTCGGCCAACGGGTGCAAGACCTCAGAAAACAACTTGGCGACCCATACGAGATTGAGACGCTCAAACCGGATTGGGCGCTGTATGTCTGGAAGGTTCCACCGTTAAAGACCCTTCCACCGGGCCGCGGACTCGTCATGCTCACAGCGACAATCCACTCCGACCTGATCGTGGATATTTCGTGGAAGCGCAGGACGTCTAGTTGAGCGAGTTCATTTTGCGCGCGATCAACAGGGCAATTTCCAGCGCCTGCTCGTAGTTCAGGCGCGGATCGACCTCACTCTTATAAGCCCGCTTCAAGTCGAACTCGGTCAAGCCACGCGCGCCGCCCGTGCATTCGGTTACATTCTCACCTGTGAGTTCGATGTGGACGCCGCCCAAATGCGACCCATTCGACGCGTGGATCTCGAACGAAAGCTCCAGTTCTTTGGCAATATCGCGAAAGTCGCGAGTCTTCGTTCCGTCAGAGGTTGGATGCGTATTGCCATGCATCGGATCGCAGATCCAGAGCACGTCCTTACCACTCTCGCGCACCGTTTTGACAATGTCCGGCAGATGCGACTCGATCTTGTCGCGGCCTAGCCGATGGATGATGGTCAGCCGTCCGGGTTCATTGTCCGGATGCAGCAGATCCAGTAAACGGCGCAGACGGTCAGGCCCCAATGCCGGGCCAACCTTGATCCCAATCGGATTCGCGATTCCCCGAAAGTATTCGACATGCGCGCCATCGGTGTCCAACGTCCGCGCACCGATCCAAGGGAAGTGGGTCGACAGGTTGTACCAACGGTTGCGCAGCGGAACCCAATGCGTTTGCGCCTCTTCATAAGGCAACAGCAAACCCTCGTGAGCCGAGAAGAAGTCCACCCATTCCATCTCGCCAGTGCGCACGCCCAAGACGCTTTCCATAAACCGTAACGATTCCGCAATGCTGCGCACCATCTCGCGATACTCGCCCGCAAGCGGGGAGTGATCGACAAAGTCCAGATCCCAATACTCGGGGTGATGTAGGTCGGCGAACCCGCCGCGTACCATCGCGCGCAGAAAGTTCAACGTGAGAGCGGCGCATTCATATCCGCGAACCATCAGCGCTGGATCCGGGATGCGCGATTCCGGCGTAAACTCCGGCCGGTTGACGACATCGCCGCGATAGCTCGGCAGTTTCACTCCATCGCGAGTTTCCGAATCGTCCGAACGCGGTTTGGCATACTGACCGGCAAAGCGCCCGATACGCGTCACCGGCTTCTTGCCACCGTTAATCAACACCAGGCTCATCTGCAAAAGAATTTTGAGCTTGTTGGTGATGGGCAGGGTCGCGCAATCGTCGAAACGCTCCGCACAATCTCCGCCTTGCAAAACGAAACGCTTGCCGACGGCAGCTTCCGCCAATTGCTTCTGCAACGCGCCAATTTCCCATGCGGTCACCAGTGGAGGCATCGCGGCGAGCTTGCGCACAGCAGCATGAAAAGCATTTGGATCGGGATAGTTCGGTTGTTGAGTGGCTGGCTTCAAACGCCAGGAATTGCGAGCCCAGTCTTTGATCACGAAGTTCCATCGTGCCATATCACGCGGGTTCGCCGCTCACGATATAATTCGGGAATCCATTCGTTTACAAGGAGAGCCCCGTCGATGCGCCTGCTGGTCCTCGTCCTGACTGCGACTATCGCACTCTTGGCTGCCGATACCAAGACCAAAGAGTTCACGCCGCAACAACGCCGTTGGTGGTCTTTGCAGAAGGTTGTCAAGCCGGAAGTTCCGACAATGAAAGCGTGGGCACGAAATCCTGTCGACGCGTTCGTGCTGGCCAAACTCGAAGAAAAAGGTATCGGTCCAAACCCGCAAGCGGACAAACGTACGCTGTTGCGGAGGTTGTCCCTCGACCTGACCGGGCTTCCGCCCACGCCTGAAGAGACGCAGGCTTTTCTCGCTGACACATCCGTCGGCGCTTACGAGAAGCAAGTCGAGCGGCTGTTGGCATCGCCGCAGTATGGCGAACGCTGGGCTCGCCACTGGCTCGATCTCGCTCGTTATGCGGATTCCAACGGATTTAAAGCCGATGAAACGCGCCCGCACATTTGGCGTTATCGGGACTACGTCATCAAGTCGTTCACCGATGACAAGCCTTACGATCGCTTTGTGCGCGAACAGATCGCAGGCGATGAGATGTATCCGGTCGATCTCGACGCCGTGGTTGCAGTCGGTTTCAATCGTCACTTTCCCGATGAGAGCAACGCGGCCAATATCATGCTGCGCCGACAGGAACTGCTGAACGACATCACCGATACCGTGGCATCCACTTTCATGGGAATGACCGTCGGCTGCGCGCGCTGCCACGATCACAAGTTCGATCCGATCCTGCACAAAGACTACTACCGGCTTTCCGCCTTCTTTGCCAACACACGCTTGCATGACGATGCAGTGCTAATGCCGACGGCCCAGCAAAAAGAGTGGCAGGCTCGCTACGACATCTGGGATGCCAAGACAAAAGCGGTTCGCGACGAGATGGCAAAGCTGCGCAGAGCGCCCTACGACGCGTTTTATGCCGAACGCATGTCGCGCTTCCCGGAAGAGATTCAGGACGTCATCAAGATGCCCGCAGCCAAGCGGACGCCCTATCAATGGCACATGTATCTCAAGGCCAAAGATCAGGTCGAGTTCTCTGACGAGGAAGTCGCGCGTAGACTGAAAGGCGAGCCGGCCAAGCGTTACAAAGAACTCGAAGCGGAGCTCGCTGTGTTCAAAGACAGCAAGCCGGAACCGCGTCCGATCGCGCAGACGCTCACCGATTTCGATGGCATCGCGCCGCCCACCCATGTTTTGACCGGCGGCAACTATCTCGCACCGACAGAGGAGGTCGAACCGGGGTTCTTGAGTATCCTCGATCCTTCGAACGCCAAGTACGTGAAACGTCGCACTGCCCTCGCCGAATGGCTCACCAGCAAGGACAATCCACTCACGGCGCGCGTGATGGTGAATCGACTTTGGCATCATCATTTTGGACGCGGCATCGTCGCGACTCCGTCCGACTTCGGCGTGATGGGCGAACGTCCAGCCAACAAAGAACTACTCGACTGGTTAGCGGCTACGTTCACCGAAAAGAAGTGGAGCATGAAAGAAATGCATCGCCTCATGGTGAACAGCGCTACTTATCAACAGGATTCGGCGTTCAACGAGGCTTCCGCCAAGATCGACCCTGACAACAAGTACCAGTGGCGCTTTTCGCGACGCCGTCTCGAAGGTGAAGCGGTGCGTGATTCGATGCTGGCAGTGAGCGGCGCGTTGAACCTCAAGGCCAGCGGACCCGGGGTCTTCCCTCCCCTGCCTCCCGGCATGGAAACTCGAGGTGGATGGAAAAAGAATGAAGCTGAATCCGAATCGAACCGCAGATCCGTATACATATTTGTGAGGCGAAACACACGTTATCCGATGCTGGAAGCGTTCGACATGCCCGATACACATGAATCTTGCGCGCGGCGTTCGCAAACCATCTCGCCTTCGCAGTCGCTGGATCTGCTCAACAACGAAGTCATCTTGGGCTGGGCGAAAGCCTTTGCCGCAAGAGTCGGCAACGATGGCGGCATGTCGCAGGATGCTCAGATCGACCGTGCGTTCAAGCTCGCCTATTCAAGATCGGCCACTGCCGACGAGCGAAAGATGAGCGTGGATTTTCTCGCGAGGCAGCAGAATATCACCGGCAGCAAAGAGCAGTCTCTCGCAGACCTCTGCCACATGCTGCTCAACGCGAACGAGTTTCTTTACCTGAACTAACGCCATGCTGACGAAACTGCAACATCACTGGCCAGTGCGTTCCCGCCGCGAGTTCTTTACCCAAGCAGGATCCGGCATCGCGGGCATGGCCCTCGCGAACCTACTGCAAGGCGCAACGCCTGCGGGTCCCATCGGTCCGCATCATACTCCGAAGGCGAAGTCCGTGATCTTCCTGTTTATGGAAGGCGGCCCCAGCCATATCGATCTCTTTGATCCAAAGCCGAAGCTGCAAGATCTTGCGGGCCAGCCAATGCCAGCATCTTTCGGCAAGCTGATCACTGCCATGGGAACCGGCAGCAACACCATCATGCCATCGCAGCGCGTCTTCAAGCAGCATGGCCAAGCCGGAACCTGGGTCTCGGACTGGTATCCCGAAATCGCCAAGCACGTCGACGATATCGCTGTTTTGCGATCTTGCTGGGCCGATGGACTCAACCACGTTGGCTCGGTCTGTCAGATGAACACCGGCGACATCCTCGCCGGACGCCCCGCTCTGGGTGCGTGGACCAACTACGGACTCGGCGCACTCAACAAGAACCTGCCGTCGTTCGTCGTCCTCGCCGACGACAAAGAGCCGCTCGGTGGAGGCAAGAACTGGTCCAGCGGATTCTTACCCGCAAGCTTTCAAGGCACGCAGTTCCGCCAGGGCGATACGCCGATTTTACATTTGAAGCCTCCTAAGGGCGTGAGCGATGAGCAACAGCGCAGCAAGTTACAGTTCTTGCGTCAGCTCAACGAAAACTTCGGCGCGTCGCGGCAAGAGGACACCGAACTAGAGGCGCGCATCCGCTCTTATGAGCTCGCCTATGAGATGCAATCGGCGGGAACCGAAGCAGTCGACATCAGCAAGGAATCGGAATCCACCAAGAACCTCTACGGCATGGATAGGCCCGAAACAGAGGTCTTCGGACGCAACTGCCTACTCGCTCGAAGGCTGGTGGAACGCGGCGTCCGGTTCGTAGAACTCTATTGTGGATCTGGATCCGGCTGGGATGCGCACGCCAACATTGAAGGCAATCATAGCAAGTGGTGCCGGGCTTCCGATAAGCCAGTCGCCGGATTGCTCGCCGACCTGAAATCTCGTGGGCTGCTGAAAGACACGCTGATCGTTTGGGGCGGCGAATTCGGCCGCACTCCTTTCAACGAAAAGGGCAACGGACGCGATCACAATCCGTGGGGATTCACGATGTGGTTCGCTGGAGGCGGCGTCAAGCCGGGCATCACCGTCGGCACAACTGACGAAATTGGGCTCCGCGCAGTCGAACGTCGGGCGCATGTCCACGACATCCACGCCACGATCTTGCATCTGCTGGGACTCGACCACATTCGCACCACATACATGCACAACGGCCGAGCTGAACGTCCCACCATTACGGACGGCGAAGTCATTAAGGAACTGCTGTCGTGATCGTCTGGCTCATTGATTTTCTGCTTCCGTTTCTATCGGCAATCCTTCGTTTTAAAGACGATGGAGCCTTGGTCGAACGCCTGCGCCGCCGAGATCCTGACGCGATGGGCGAACTCTACGATCGCTACGGCAAGCTTGCCTTCTCGGTCATCTTCCGTATCGTCCGCAATCAAAGCACGGCAGAAGATCTGCTGCAGGAAACCTTCTTGCGGGTCTGGAACCGCGTGCAGGCCTTCGACGCCGAAAAGGGTGCCCTCGGCCCTTGGATCCTCACCGTGGGACGCAACCGCGCGATCGACTACCTCCGGTCAGTCGACGGAAGGATGGCGAAGAGTTCGCTGGAAATCGAAAAGATGGAAGCGCCGCGCGTCTTCAGCGATATGGAAACGAAGCTCTTCGACCAAGATCGCATTCAGAGTTTGAAGGGTGCTTTTGAAAAACTGAATCCAAATCAGCGTATGGTGATTGAGCTGGCTTACTTCGAAGGGCTTTCTCAAAGCGAAATGGCGGAGAAGATGAACCAGCCGCTCGGTACCGTCAAGACTTGGGTTCGAAGTGCCTTGAAGGCGTTGCGGGATGAGATCGGCGCGCAAGAGGCGGTAGCGTCATGAACTGCTCCGAGCTCAGCGATCTCTACGAACTCTATGCACTGGGCGCTATTGAAAACGAGGAGCGTCTGGAACTGGACGCCCATATGGCGAGGGAATGTCCCAACTGCTCGGTTGGAGTCAAGAGGGCTTTGGCAATGAACGCGGTAATCGAGTCACTCGTGCCGGAGGTCGCACCATCGCGGCAGCTGCGCGACCGGGTGCTGGCAAGCGTTGGAGCACGCAAGCAGCGCGGATTTACCTGGTGGCCCGTGTGGGCGCTGGCAACGGCGGGCATGCTGGTCGCAGCACTCACTTTCTCGTTCCGCGAGCAGGAAACCGGTAAGCAGTTGGCACAGGCTCGTCAGGTGATGAACCAGCAGTCGTTGGATCTGGAACGTTCCAAGCAGATTCTGAGCTTTCTCGATCAGCCGGAAACCAAACAGGTTGGGTTCGACGGCAAGACCATGCGTCCACCGCGGGGTAACTTCTTTGTCAATCCCAAGATAGGCGTGCTCATGATCGCCCAGAACCTGCCCAGGCTCCCCTCGGGCAAGACGTATCAGATGTGGGTTATCCCCAAGGGCAAGGATCCGATGCCTGCTGGCATATTCCAGTCGGATGACTCCGGCAATGTCACGCACTTGCAGAACCGCCCTATTGACCTCGCCACCATCGGAGCTATGGCTGTGAGCGTCGAACCCGAAGGCGGATCGTTGAAGCCTACTGAAGTCATCATTGTTGCTCCCGTCACGGCCGGCCTTTGATCCTGCAGAGACTCTCGCTGACCCAGTGGATGCTGATCGCCATGGCGCTCGGCATCCTACTGGGTTTTGCGGATCCAGCTCATGCCGAACAACTTGAGGTGATCAGCAACATTTTTCTGAGACTGATCAAGTCGATCATCGCTCCTGTGTTGTTCGGCGTCCTGGTTTCGTCCATCGCAGCATCCACGAGCTTGGCGGAACTCGGCAGGCTTGGCTGGAAATCCGTCCTTTACTTCGAGGCCGTGACGAGCATCGCACTCTTGATGGGATGGGCCGCGATTGCAATCTTCCGCCCGGGCGACGGCGTCCACATCGCGGCGGCCAATACACAAGCGCCGCCCACACTTTCTTTCGCTGGAGTTGTGGAAGCATCTTTCCCTACCAGCATCTTCGACGCGATGGCGCGAGGCGATGTGCTGCAGATCGTGATCTTTTGCATGATCTTCGGTGTGGCGTGCCAGTCGATTGGAACCAGGCAATCCGCATCGGTGGTGGCCTTTGCCGAGGCAATCACGGCGATTGCTTTTCGCTATACGAATTACATCATGTATCTCGCGCCGCTGGGCGTTTTCGCCGCGATTTCGGTCACCGTTGCTCGAAGCGGATTGGATTCGCTGAAGGGCCTCGCCATGTTCATCGTCGCCGCATGGATCACGCAGTGCCTCTACATGATCCTGGTGCAAGGCGGCAGCCTGCTCATCGCGCGCATTCCTATCGCGCGTTTTTTGCAGTTCGCCAAAGAGCCGTTTCTGGTGGCGTTCGCGACGACTTCGTCGGCCGCCGCTCTTCCCAAGACTTTGGAAAACATGGAGGCTTTCGGTGTGCCCAAACGCATCGTTGCCGTGGTGACTCCAATGTCGCTGACCTTCAACATGAGTGGAAGCTGCATCCATCTCGCGATGTGTGCCTTCTTCGTCGTACAAGCGACAGGCATGCCGATTTCGACTTCGACGACGCTTCTGATTCTGCTCACATTGAAGCTCACAAGCAAGGGCGTCGCCGGGATTCCGCGCGCCAACTTCGTGATCTTGAGCGGACTCTTCTCTACCTTCGGACTCGCTCCCGGAGGGCTCACCGTTCTGCTGGGCATCGACGCTATCATTGACATGATCCGCACCAGCGTGAACGTGATGGGTCACTGTGCCGCCTCACCGGTGATCGCCCGCTGGGAAGGTGCCGAACCAAAGTTACAATAAAAGATTACATGGTCAGAAAACTCAGCGACCTGTCGGGCATTGGCAATGCCATGCTGGCCGACTTCGAACGCCTCGGCATCAAGTCCGTGCCGGATCTGGCACTAGCTGAAGCCAAGGACCTTTACGACCGGCTCTGCCAACTCTCCGGCAGCCGGCAGGATCCTTGTGTCTACGATACATTCCGTTGCGCCATTGAACAGGCACGCAACCCCGATCTCGAACCCGCCAAGCGCAACTGGTGGTATTGGAGCGGAGTGAGGAAAGCCGAAGGACATGTCCTCTAGCAGTTACCTACGCTGTTTCAACCCGCAATGCGCGGCGCAGTTCCCAACCAAAGAAATTCTCTACAATTGCCCGAAGTGCGGCGGCTTACTTGAGGCTGGCTACACGGCACCCATCGACGCAGTGTCGCTGAAGCGCACCTTCCGCGAGCGGCGAATGGACAATGCGCCCATCAACCAGAGCGGCGTCTGGCGCTATCGCGAGTTGTTTCCCTTTCTCGACGACGAACGCCACATCATTACGTTGCGTGAAGGAAACACGCCTTTGCTCGATGCCCCGAAAGCCGCGCAATATGGTGGACTCGACAAGGTCGTGTTTAAGCATCAGGGCTTTAACCCCACGGGATCGTTCAAAGACAATGGCATGACTTGTGGCGCGTCGCAGGCCCGCAGTTTGAGCATGCAGCGCGTCGCTTGCGTATCCACGGGCAACACGTCGGCATCGATGGCGGCCTATGCCAGCGCAGGTGGGTTGACGCCGATCATCTTCATCCCGCACGGCAACATTTCCTATGGCAAGCTCGCGCAGGCGCTCGAATACGGCGCGCAGACGCTGCAGGTGGAAGCCAACTTCGATCAGATACTGGCGCTCGTGCGCGTGCTCGCCGAACGCCTGGGCATTTATCTGCTGAACTCGATCAATCCGTTCCGTATAGAAGGGCAGAAGAGCATCGCCATAGAGATGATGGATCAGCGCGATTGGAACGTGCCGGATTGGATCGTGCTGCCCGGAGGCAACCTCGGCAACATTTCCGCACTCGGCAAGGCTCTGCGCGAGCTGCATTCGTACGGCTTCATCGACAAGCTGCCGAAGCTCGCCGTTGTGCAGGCAGATGGCTCTGCACCGTTTCATGACTACATGCATGGAGAGAAGAAGGAATTCCACTCGATCGTGCATCCTGAAACCTTGGCCACGGCGATCAAGATCGGCGATCCGGTTTCGTGGCCGAAAGCCGAGTACGAACTCAGCGTGATGGGCGGAACCGTCGAACGCGCCAACGAACAAGAAATCGCGGATGCCAAAGCTGTCATCGGCGCTTGTGGGATCGGGTGCGAACCTGCGTCCGCCGCGACGCTCGCGGGCATCCGCAAGCTGACGGCGAAGGGCATCGTCAAGGCCCACGAAGACGTGGTCGCGATCCTGACGGGCAACGTATTGAAGGATCCCGACTACATCTATCGCTACCACACGGGTGCTCTGGAAGCCCCTGACAAGACGCCGATTCATCCGACGTTTGGAAATAGGCCGACGGTGGTTCCGAATGACGCCGATGCAATCGCAAGGCTGCTGAGCTAACTCACCGGAACTTCCACCGTCGAGGCAACAGACTCCCGCAAAAGAGATCGAACGAATTGCGGCAATTGGATGATGCCCAAAGCACTTCGAAGGGAAGTTAAGCAGAGTGGACTCCAGGCTCCCTCCAGACAAAACGCTCACCATGTTGCATCACATGATGAGGACAGCCAATCGCAGCGGCTTCGCGCACGAAATCCGCAGGATTAGCCGTGTTGAACGTAAACATGTCGTAGTGACAGGGGATGACCATGCGCGCTCCGATTTCGCGCCCGAGCCAAGCGGCTTCGTGCGCATTGAGATTGCCTGCAACGCGCCGTTCAGTGGCACGCCCGTTGATCGGAAGAAAAGCAACGTCGATATCGAAGGGCTTCAACGTCTCTACCATCCCGTCGTACAGAAGCGTGTCGCCAGAATGATAGAACGTGAAGTTTCCGAACTTGACTACATAGCCCAGATACTCGGGCGTCAGTTCCTCATGCTTTGCGGGGACTGCATGAAACTCAAACGGACCAACCGTGCAAGACCCGCCAACCGCAAGCCCCTTGGGCCACTGCGGATCGCACCCCAAACGTTGCGTGACGAATGCGCGATTGGCCTCAGGAATGACGAGTCCCTTAGGCTTCATCGACAACAAAGTCTCGGTATCGAGATGATCGGTGTGGTTGTGTGTCGACGTCGCAACATCGACGAACGACAACAACGAGGGCTCCACAACCAATGGTCTTATGCGGATATGCGGCTTGTCAGTGGCCGCGTACTTGCGCGTCAGCGAGTCAGAAAGATAGGGATCGAAGCACAGCCACGAGCCCTCATACAAAATGAGAAATCCGCTCTGGCCAAGCCACCAGATCGCGACCTCGCCAGTTGCGGCCGGAGTCAAATCGATCATAAGCCCAGTTCGCCGCGGACAATCCCAACACCTTCCACCATTGCGTGCAGTTTCTTCTTCGCCGCCCAGCGCGCGGTCTGCGAGAGTCCGCAATCCGGCGCGAACGACAGCTTTTCGGCCGGTGCGTACCGCAAGCAGCGATGGACCCTTTCCGCAATCTCGACAGGGGTCTCGATGTAGTAGCTCTTCACATCGACGATGCCGACAGCGACGTTCGTCCGCTCGGCGATTCTGCCGATCACCTCGAGTTCCGCGAACTCGCGAGAAGCCATTTCCAGATGGATCTCATCCGCATGCAGATCCAGAAACGCCGGAAACATCGGCGCGTACTGCCGCGGACCCACCGCGCGCGCCTTGTAGTTCCCAAAGCAAAGATGGGTCGACAAAACGCACTTGCCGCGAACCGATTCGACCGTGCGGTTGAAGATATCGACAAACCGCTGCGGATCCTCTTTGTGCGCATAACAGGACATTGAAGGCTCATCCACACAAATTTCGACGCAGCCCTCTTTGACCAGGCTTTCGAGTTCGCGGCGAACGAGCGGCAGCAGCGCTTCGGTTACGGCCCAGCGGTCTTTGTATGCGCCACCGGGAAGCAAGCGTCCGCTCAACGTATAAGGACCGGGGACGCTCATCTTCAACACGGGTCCGGCAGGGGCAAGCCTCCTCAGGCGTCGAAATTCGGCAACTGAACCCAGCCCTCGCAACGATTTCAACTCGCCGGTGATTGCATGCTTGCCGCGCTGATCGTGCGCAGGTGGTCCAAAGCGACGCGGCGCTTGCGGCTCGATGGATATGCCCTCAATAAGACCGTAGAACGACAGGTTAAAGTCGAAGCGAGTTTGCTCACCGTCACTGATCACATCGAGTCCGGCGGCCACCTGATCCATGATCGCGACCATCGCGGCATCGTCCTGCATCTCTGCGATATCGTCCGCGCCGAAGCGATCCAGGTGCTCGGAGGCGAACTCAACCCAGCCCGGAAACGGGTAGCTACCAACTATCGTGGTTCGCAGAGGCCTCATGTCAAACTCCAGCCGGCATCCACTCTCAGCACTTGTCCCGTGATGTGACGGGACTCTTCACTCAACAAAAACAGCGCCGCCGCCGCAACATCGCTTGCCTCCAAAATGCCTTTCGAAAGCGGCTGCTTGCGTTCGACAAATGCCATGATCTCTTCATTGGTTTGCGCGCGTTCACTCATCGGCGTCCTCACTAAGCCCGGCGCAACGACGTTCAATCGAATGCCGTACGATGCGTAATAAGCAGCAGCCGCGCGTGTCATCGAAACAATCGCCCCCTTCGACGCCGAATAGGCATAAGTCGAAAAATAGGACGGCTCGGGCGAATCCGAGAGCACGCTGCCAACGTTCACAATCGCTCCACCTCGAGAAGACGCCATCCAACGCCGGATCAACGCGCGATTTGTCAGAAACGCGGTCCCCGTGTTGGACTTCATCGTCGCCTCAAACCCATCGACCGTGCACTCATGCAACGGGCCATCGCCAAATCGACGCCCACTAATACCGGCGACGTGAAACAGCCCATCGATGCCACTGAGTTCATCCCATGCGGTGGCAATGCTCGTATCGACCGTCCGTTCGTCGCGCAGATCTCCTCGAAAATCGGCAGAATCATCGAGTCCGATGGAAAAGACACGATGTCCTTTCGCCAGTGCCAGCGATGCAGTGGCGGCGGCGATGCCTGTGGAACCAGTGATGACGAGGTTCATTGGTACTTCACGCGAATCCATCTCTTCGACCGCATGCTTTCATAGCCGCTATCGAGAATGCTGTTGACGATGTAGCCATCTTCGTAGGTCTCGCGGGGCGTTCGAAAATCGCGAACGCACTCCACAAAATGCCGCATTTCAGCCTGATATCCGTAAGCGAATGCCTCTTCTGGCAGCGCGCGGGTCCAGCCGAAATCGATGTCCGCTTTCTCGATTACATAGCCCGCACCTTTGGTTGTGAAGGACGCCATCGGCGTACTCCGCGTGACGTCGGTGAAGATGGATCCCTCGTCGCCGTGGATCTCGTTGCGCAGGTCGAGTCCACCTTTGGTGGTCCAGGAAAGTTCGCAATGCCCGATGCCACCGGATTCGAACTTCAGCACGAGCAGCGCATTATCCTCGCCCTTGGTCTTCTTCGTATGCACGAGATTTGCGCCCCAGGCCATCACTTCTACGACCTTGTTCTCTTTGCCGAAAAAGTAACGCGCCGCTTCAACGCAGTGGCAGGCGAGATCGTTCATCGCGCCACCACCGGTCTTTTCGATATCCCAGAAGTGCGGACTATGAGGACCCGAATGCGACTCGCGCGAACGCACCCACAACACGCGTCCTACGCCGCCCTGCTCAATGGTTTCGCGGGCCTTCACTACACAAGGAGAGAAGACCTCGGTTTCCGCATAGCCATGCATCGCGCCGGACTTCTTCGCGGCAACCAGCATCTGTTTCGCTTCTTTGCGATCGCGCCCCAGAGGCTTGGTGCATACCTGATTCCGCTTGGCTTTCGACAATTGCAGCGATATGGGCAAGTGCATCTCATTGGGCAACGCAATGATATACAGATCGATGTCGCTACGCGCGATCGCAGCATCGATATCGGTGGTCGATTCCGGAATCCGCCAGCGCGAAGAGAAGGCCATCGCCTTCTTCGCATCGCGCGAATAGTTGACGACGACCTCGTGGCCGTTGACATTCGCAAGCCCTTGCAGATAGAACTCCGCAACGAACCCCGAACCGAGCATTGCGACTTTGACCATGGCATTTACTCGTAGAGGTGCTTCAACGAAACCCGGTATGCTTCGTAAAAGCGATCGAGCTGTTCGTTCGCGCTGACGTTGCCGACAAACTGATGAGATGGCAACAGCACCGGCTTGTATCCCTTGCCCAACAGCCGTTCCGCAGTCTCGCAACGCAGCATGTTGATGATCATGCCGCCGGTCACAGTGGACGTGGGCCCTGTTCGCCATTCGAGGCCTTCGAGTTCGACGACACAATCTCCGGGCGGACAATGGTTGTCGATGACGATGTCCGCGTAATCGATCAGTTTCTTGCCGGAAGAGTGTCCCGAAGGCGCATTCTCGCAGTGCTTGCGGGCAACGATGGCGATGACGGGGAGTCCGCGCTTCTGCGCGCCAGAGGCCATTTCGACAATCACGGGACGGATGCCCGAGGTCGAGATGACGATAAAAGCATCGTGGGGACCGAACTTGAATCCCTTGAGGATCTCTTCGGAATAGCCTTCGAACTTTTCGAGATGCAGCGGGGCGCGAAGCCCGTTCATGCCGATGATATTCGCGTGATTCGACAGCGCGAGTTCAGCCATTGCAACCCAACCGGCGTAGCATCCCTGGCGCGGCGTCATCTCTTCGCACATCATTCGAGAGTGTCCGTTGCCGAATAGAAAGATGAGACCGCCTTTGGAAATGCGATCGGCACAGAGTTCCGCCGCGCAAAGGATGTTTTCCTTTTCGTCGCGATAGAGTTCCTGCACCAGCGCATTGGTGCGTTCAAAGTAAGTATCGAGAGCACTCATACGCGTCGGATCTCCACGCCACGCTTGCGGTATGCGGCGAGCATCCGCTCACTCGCACCCGTATCTGTAATGATCAAGTCGATATCCTCCAAAGGACTTAGAAAGTTATTGGCAACGATAGAAAACTTCGTATGGTCAGCCACCAGAATCTTTCGCCTCGCCTGTTTGAGAAAGAGGCGGTTCACGGCGGCTTCTTCCAGGTGCGAATCGGTGAGCCCGCGCTCCGGATGAATGCCAGTAACCGAAAAGAACACTTGGTCGAAATACATCTCGCTCAATGAGTTCAGCGCCGTAGGCCCAGTCAGAGAGAACCAGCCTCCGTTGAGCACTCCACCCGTGACAAAGATCTTCACTTCGTTGCGACGCGAGAGTTCCAGTGCGATGTTGAGCGTGTTCGTGACAGCGGTCACGCCCTGTACGGGCGGCATTGCTCGCACCACGTGCGTCGTAGTCGTGCCCGCCCCAAATGCAACGGTTTGGCCGGCGAGAATCAACTTCGCCGCTGCGGCACCGATACGGCGCTTCTCGTCCGCCATCCGGCGAATCTGATCTTGAAACGTGGAATCCGGACGGAATGAATCATGAACCACCGGATCCGTCGCCACCGCGGAACCGTGCTCGCGCTTCAACAAGCCGCGCCGTTCCAGTTCGCTCAGGTCGCGTCGGATCGTCGCGGCAGAAGTCCGCATCTTCGCGGCAAGCTTTTCCACAGAAATCTTGCCCGAGCGGTGGATGGTGTCGAGAATGATCGAAGCTCTGGTCTCGGGAGTCAGATACAGTCACAATACAACAGAAACGATGTTCATTTCAAGCTGAAATGAACACGACTTCTGGCGGCTTCTCACATGGGCTTACACTGAAGCCGTCAACATGAGTAGCGTTCTTGGAATCGACATCGGCGGCACGCAGATTAAGGCTGGTGTGGTGTCCGTTACAGGCGAAGTCTTGCGGGCAGCCCGCACGAATACGCCTTCAACTTTTGAGGCATTCGCCGAGGCGATGCGTGGAATCATCGCCGAACTCGATCCCGTTGGCATTGTCGGCGTGGGCATCGGGTGCAAGGGAATCATCCATCCAACGGACACAAGCATCGTCCAATCGCCGGGGCCGATCCGCTATCTCGAGGGGCACAAGCTTTCACAATTCGTGCCGCAGGGTGTGCCGGTCTATGCGGACAACGATGCTCGTGTGGCACTCGCGGGCGAAATGGTTTGGGGTGCCGCGAAGGGCCGACAAAACGCGTTGATGCTCACGCTGGGTACAGGCGTCGGTGGAGGTATCCTCGCAGAGGGACGCATGGTACGAGGTGCGTCGGGCATTGCAGGGCACCTGGGACACTACACGGTGGATCCCGAGGGTCCGCTGTGTATCTGCGGCAACCGCGGCTGCCTTGAAACGTACTTTTCCGCGCGATCCATTGAAAGCGCTGCGGCGGCGGTGTTGCATCGTGCGGCGACTACATCCATGTCCGGGGCGCCAAGCTGCCGCGAAGTCTTCGAACATGCCGGGCAAGGGGATCGTGCAGCTTCGATGATCGTCAAACAGGCTACCGCCAAGCTCGCGGGTGCCGTCGCAGGCATGTTTCTCATGTTCGATCCGGAAATTCTGATCGTCGGCGGGCAGGTTGCCGCTGCCGGAGAAGCGCTTTTTGGACCCTTGCGCGACGACATCTGGGAACGGACGCACCATTTTCTCGGACGCGCGATTCCGATTTTGCCTTCAGAGGTCGCGACCGGTGTTGTCGGCGCCGCGGCGCTGGTGCTTGCCAAGCATCACTGAACCAGTTCAAGAATGCCGAACTTCTCGGGTGTGTGATACGAAGGGTTTCCCGTCTCGCGCCAAGCGAAGAACTTGCGATCCTTCGGACCATCCTCAATCCGATAAAAGTTCGCGCGGAACTTCGCCCCAGCGACGGGAGGCTTCTTGGTGACTGACTTCCAGGGCACGCGCATCACACAATACCAGACCTTGTTCTCTTTATCGACGCGCGTTGCCGACTGCATGCCGGAGTTCCACTTCTGGTCGAACTTCTTCTCATCTTTTCGGATATCCAAGTCAACCCATTCGTTCTGGGGCGATACTTCGTACTCCTTGTAACGCTGGATATTCTCAAAATCGTCGCCGATGAACAACTCGACGACATCGAAATCCCAAAGCTTGTCGGTATCCTTCTGCGTTTGCGGATTCGGCCTCAGGTACAACTTCTGGTAAGGCGACACATAGAACACGTACAGGTGCTTCTTGGTCCACTTCACGCGAACCTCAGTCGCTGGCTGAGCATGAGGCTCACCTCGCGGACCCTTGTCGAACTCCGCGACTTCGGCCTTGGCCCAAAACGCCGACTTCGGGTTCATATCGAAGCCGGGGTCGCGCTTGGCAAAGCCCGCCGTGATCGCGCCATCGGCCGCAACCAGGCACAGAGCAAGAGTCAGAATCATCGGGTAAAGTCTTCCAGCGAGCCGCGTTGCAGCGTGTATCGGCCATTGCCATCGTAGTCAGTCACGCAATAGCCGTCGGCAATGAGTTCCGAAAACCGCGATCGAGTGGACTTGCGCCAGTTCCACTGTTCCTCATTCGATAAAGAGTCGATATCGCGCGGAATCTCGACCACTTCCCCTGCGCCTTGGCTCGAAACCATGCGCTCGCGGTCGAGGATCCAGGTGATCCAAAGCCGGTCCGTTCCAATCGAGTGCAAAAAGCTGGAAGTCGTCTCGCCGTAGAAGTTCACACGATACTCGTTCGACAACGCGCCGAGCTTGCGAAAGTTGAAATAGGCGTTGCGGCTGCGAAGTGGATCGAAGGTCCAGGTGATGTGCTTAATCCCCATTGCCAGCGCGCGTTCGCGCTGCTCCATTTTTAGCGCATGGCCCAAACCTCGGTCGCGATACGCTTCGCGCACCGCTAGCATGTCGGAGTGAATTTCCAAATGCCCGTGCCGACAGCCGACGAATCCGGAGTTGAAGGCGACTAACTCAGTGCCTTCGAACACCCCCACTAAGACGCCGCCAATCTCGAGCATTACGCGCAATATCGAGCCAGAGACGACGTCCAAATCCGAAAAGCCCCAGACTTCGCGCTGCAACTGTTCGACTGCCGCCAAATCCGTGTCCGATCGAAGATCCCGTATCTGCATATGCCGGAACTCAGATTAGCACCGCTACAATAGAAACAGGCTCAATGAAGAAGTTCTATATCGAAACGTTCGGTTGCCAGATGAACGTGCACGATTCCGAAAAGGTTATCGGAACACTGGTCACAGACGGCTACTCGCAGGTCGAGACCGTCGAAGAGGCCGACTTGATCCTCTACAACACCTGCTCGATTCGCGACAAGGCCGAACAGAAAGTCTTCAATCGCCTGCAGAACTTCCGCAAAGACTCGCTCAAAGACAAAACATTCGCGGTGATCGGCTGTGTCGCCCAACAGGAAGGCGAGAAGATCTTTGAGCGCGCCCCACACGTGAGCCTGGTGGCCGGTTCGGCAAGCTACAACAAGCTTTCGCAGATGCTGGTCCAATTGGAAGCTGGCAACAAGCGCGTCACCGGATTGAGCCTCGACACCGACGAGACCTTCGAGACCCCGTTTGCACGCCGCGACAATCCGCACAGGGCATACTTGACGATTATTGAAGGTTGCGACAAGAGTTGCGCCTATTGCGTGGTGCCCTTCACTCGTGGACCCGAGCGTAGCCGAACCAGCGAGAGCGTGCTTGAGGAAATGCGCGAACTCGCAACGATGGGCTATACCGACGTCCAACTGCTCGGGCAAAACGTGAACAGCTATCGCGATCCCTCGCCTGCCGGTCTCAACTTTGCGCAGCTCTTGCGCGCGACTGGCGAGATTCCCGGCATCCGTCGCGTGCGATTCACCACATCGCATCCAAGGGATTTCACGAAGGAGATCGTGGACGTGATCGCAGCGAATCCGGTGCTTTGCAATCATATTCACCTGCCCGTTCAGTCGGGTTCCACGGAAATCTTGAGCAAGATGCGGCGTCAGTATACGCGCGACGAGTATCTGCAACGCATCGAATGGATGAAAAGCTGCGGCCGCGACATCGCGATCACGACCGACGTTATAGTCGGATTTCCTGGCGAGACAGAGGCCGATCTCAACGACACACTCTCGCTGCTCGCCGAAGTGCAGTACGATTCAGTCTTCACCTTCAAGTATTCGAGGCGGCCGAACACTCCGGCGTTGGCTCTGGAAGAACAGATCGACGAAGCGGAAAAGGTCCGTCGCTTGGCTGTGGTGATGGAATGGCAGCGGCAGATTCAGATTGGCCGCAACGCGAACTACGTGGGCAAAATCGAAGAAGTGATGGTGGAAGGGTTCAACAAGGCGACGGGACAGTGGATTGGCCGGACGAGTCAGAACAAAACCCTGAACTTTTTGCACTATTCAGGCGATGAGCATCTAGTGGGGAAGTATCTGCAAGCGAGAGTGACCCGGGCGGGCCCGAACTCTTTGGCCGGTGAAAGCGTACAGTAGGGACAGGAGGGGCACATGGAAGTTGAAATGAAAATCCGAGGTCTAATGATGGATCCGGTCACGAATATGCCGATTGTGGTGTTGAAAGACGTCACCGGCGGCAGCATCCTCCCCATCTGGGTGGGCATCTACGAAGCCAACGCGATCGCGCTCGAAATCGAGAAGGTCAGCACGCCTCGTCCGATGACGCACGATTTGATCAAGCTGCTGTTGATGGGTCTCGAAACAGGTGTTCGCAAAGTGGTGGTCAATGAGTTAAAGGATGACACCTTCTATGCGGTCATCTGGCTCGAACGCGACGGCCAACTCATCAGTATCGATTCTCGTCCCAGTGACGCGCTCGCCATCGCGCTGCGGCTCGATTGCCCGATCTACGTGGAAGAGACCGTACTGACCACATCCAAGGCTGCCAATTCCGTCTCCGACAAGGTGAATAGCGACGAGATGCGTCGCTGGCTCGAAAACCTGCCGGACGAGGATATGGGCCGTTACAAGATGTAAGCAATGCTTGAGAAACTCGAAAAGCTCGTGGCGGCCGGGATCGAACTGATTCCAGCCGTCGAAGTAACGACTCACTTCATCTTTCAACGCGATGGATTCGTCGCTCTTGTTGAGCGCCGCGGAGACGGCTTCGGCGGAGTTGGATCGTCAGGGCTGCTGACGGAACAAGGCGGACTTGCACCGCTCGTCTGGCGTGGAGAAGAGGCTTTCTTTGTGGGGCGAGGATTCGAGCAGTCGGCGTCGGCTGAAGAAGTAGGGAAACTGCGTGCCTTCGCAGCCGCTCTCAAGGAGGCTCTCGACTAGCGCTTGCGCGGCTTTTTGAACTTCAGCGTGCCTTTACTTTTTGCACTCTTGAGCCTGACCGGCTTGCCACCGCTGGCCTGGCGGGTTCGAACAACGCGTGAGGATGCACCCTTTTTACCCTTAACCGTTTGGCCGGGGTTCATTTCCACGATCTCGTAGTTCGGCTGCTGTTGCGTGGGTGCCGGATCTTGTATGAAGAAGCTTAGCAGGCCGAGGACACACAACGTCATATCGGTGCTATCGGCCCGTAAGTTTCTTAGCTTTAGTCTTAGTCTGCGCTTTAGCCTGCTTTCGCGCTAGCCGCTAGCGGAGCCAAATCGCCGCTATCCGGTGTGATCAACACCTTTTCCAGAACCTTCTCTCCAGTGAACTTCTCTGCAGGATCCAAAGCCCGACGTTCCAGATTCGTGGACAGCTTCGCGTCAGATAGGCGAACGCCATCCGCCTCGGGGATCACGAAATCCGCCTCATGCCCCGCATGGTCCCGAAAAAGTAGATCGGCGTCCGCAATAGCCGGTTCGAATGCCACTAACTAAATAACGCAGAATCTATCCGAATACAAGGCACCCGGCAAGACTGCTCGCGCATAAGCAGCCCGGTCTCCAGAAAGTAGACCTTTGGCGCCTTGATGATCCGCTTGCCGAGGTTCCGCGGAAAGTAGGGTGGAAGAATATAAATGATGCCTGAGGCTTCCAAAACATCCATCCATCTCTCGATGGTGTTTGCAGACAGTCCCAGATCGCCCGGCAAGACCATCGGACGATACCAATTGTCCAGAACGGCTCGCCAGCAGTTGCATGAAGCGGTTGAACTGAACCAATTCGCGAGCTTGAATTTGCAGACCGGATGTCCCGATCCAGCTAAGTCGCCAACAGACGGGCACTTCCATTGACGATTATCATCGAACCAGGATTCGCCTCATCCACTCGTGTATGCGCCCATAAGGGGGACGCAACGATACTCCAAGCCCAATCCCATGCCTTCTGAACACGGGCTTCAAACGACTGCAGGCATCGAATCCCGCCTGCCCGTGATAAGCGCCGAACCCACTCGCGCCCGCCCCGCCAAACGGCAGATTCTCCGCAACGATGTGCACGAGTGTGTCGTTCACGCAGACCCCACCGGCAACGGTTTCCTTCAGGACGCGATCAATCACTCGCTCCGAAGAAGCAAACAGATACAGCGCCAGCGGGCGCGGGCGCGAATTCACATACGCGATCGCATCCGTCAGTTCCGCATAGGTCACCACCGGCAGAATCGGACCGAAAATCTCCTCCTGCATGACCTTCAAACGATCCGGAGGATCCAGCAGCAACACCGGCGGCATGCGGCGTCCTTCGGACAAACCAAGTTCGATCACCTCGCAATCGGAAGCGCGCGCTTCCTCGACGTAAGCCTTCAATCGCTGAAACTGCCGGTCGTTGATGATGGACGTGTAGTCCTGATTCGAAGCCGCATTCGGATACTGCGCCGCCACCGCCTCGCGAACCGCGGCGACAAAACGATCCCGCAGGGGCTTGGGAACCAGCACATAGTCGGGAGCGATGCACGTCTGCCCGGCGTTCAAAAGCTTCCCGTAAGCAATCGATGAGGCGGCACGCGAGAGGTTCGCTCCTTCCGCGATCAGCGCCGGAGACTTCCCGCCGAGTTCTAAAGTCAATGGCGTCAGATTCTCGGATGCCGCCTGCATGATCTGCTTGCCAACGGCCGTGGATCCGGTAAAGATCAGATGATCGAGCGGCAGCGATGCGAACGCCTTGCCGGTCTCGGCGTCGCCCTGACAAACCGACACGTGATCGGGGGAAAACGTCTCGGCAATCATCGTAGCCAACAGTTCCGATGTCCGGGGAGTCAGTTCCGAAGGCTTCAACATGACGCGGTTTCCCGCGGCGAGTGCGCCAGCCATCGGCGCAATGGAAACGAATACTGGATAGTTCCAGGACGAGATGACGCCGACAACGCCGACGGGTTGTGGCATCACATAGGCACGACCCGGCTGAAGCGGCCAGTCGAGCGACGCCGGGCGTTCCTGCATCCAATCGTCCACGTGTTCCGCGGCGTGTCGCATTGCGTGAACCGACACGAAGACTTCCGAGTACAAAACCTCTATGCGCGATCGGCCGCCGAAGTCAGCGTCAATCGCCTTCGCCAGATCTTCCTGCTTTCGCAGCAGCGCCTTTCTTAAGCGATCCAAGTTCTCACGACGTTCGCGAGCCGCGGGATAGGGGCTCTTGGAATGCGCAAGGCGCTGGCGATCGAAGACAGAACGGAGGTCCATAGAATCCATGGAACAACATCCGAAGCCCTATCATCAACTTCGGCGATGGACCCTATAAAAATTTTGCGTCCAAAAACTGTGGAATTTGGCGAGAGGTTTGTCATGGGGCCGCTATCATTACAGGAGGGTTTGTTCGCGCATACCCGGTACCGGCGGGAACTGAAGCCGGAATCCAAGCTAACGAGCGCCGCGCCTCGGAAAAGGAGTTTGATGTCCAACGATCTGCGTAACTTTCTCTCGCTCTCCTATGAAGAGCTCGAAGATCTGAACCTGCATGCCAAGCAACAGCGGAAAGATCGCATTGCACCGGATGTAATCCAGGAAGAGCGTGTCAAGTATCTGACCGACGAGAAGCGCATTAAGGCTGTCACTCTCATGTTCAGCGACCTAGAAGGCCGCCTGCACATGCTCGACTACGATAAGAAGTTTCTTGTCAAGAGCTATGACAATCTGACCTTCGACGGTTCGTCGATTCGCGGATTCACCGCGCAGCGCGAGAGCGATCTCCGCTTGGCGATCGACTGGGGTGCATTCTACTGGGCTCCGGCCGATTACTTCGGCGATGGAAAAGTGCTTGTCTTCGGTGAAGTCATCGACAAAGATAGTTCGCCCTATGTCGGCGACATTCGCGGTGTGTTGAAGCAGTACGCAAACGGCCTCTACGCGAGCAAGGGCTACACCCTCAACGCCGCCAACGAAATCGAAGGCTTTCTCTTCAAGGGAACCGACGCCGAGCGCCGCTATCATGAAACCGGTAAGTTCGAGTATGTCAACACCGGCGGCTATTACCACTCGCTGCCCGGCGACCCGCTCCGCAACTTCATCGACAAGTGCGCGGAAGTGCAGCGCGCCATGGGCTTCCAAAATGAGAAAGACCACCCGGAAGTCGCGCCGTCGCAGTTCGAAATCAACTACAGCTACGGCGACGTCGTTACGGCAGCCGACCAGATTCAGATCTACAAGCTGATCTGCCGTCAGGTCGCTACCAGCATGGGCCTCAGCGCCAGCTTCTTGCCCAAGCCTGTGGTGGGCGTCAACGGAAACGGCATGCACACGAACGTTTCGGTCAACGGCAAAGACGGCAAGAACCTCATGTGGGATCCCAAGGGCGAAGAGAAGCTCAGCAAGTTCGGCTGGCAGTTCATCGACCGCATTCTCACTCATGGCAACGACATCTGCCTTCTGTTGAACGCATCGGTGAACGCCTACCGTCGTCTCGATCCTCACTTCGAGGCGCCGAATCAGATCAAGGCCTCGGCCGTCGATCGTGGTTCCATGGTACGTGTCCCGATCGGCAACGAAAAGAGCTCTCGTGTGGAAGTCCGCTCGGTCGGCCCGGATGCCAATCCCTACCTGGTGCTTTACTCGATCTTCAAGAGCGGTCTCGACGGAGACACGGCGAAGATCAAGAACCTTCGCCAAGCGGAACGCTACCTGCCGGACAACATCTATACGGCGATCGAAAACTTCCGTACAGCGGAATGGACCACAACCCTTCTCGGCGCGGACGTCAAGGGCCGTTACGCGGATCTGAAGCAGGCCTCGGCCGACCGTTGCGCCCGCTTGCTCGGAACCGTGGTCAAGGCACCCGAAGTGCAGTTCCACCACGAAGTCTACAATCAGTACCTCTGGAATCAGTTCTAACCGATTCGATACCGGCGAGATAATGCCCGTAGCCATGCGCTACGGGCGTTTCCTTTTTCACATACTAAGGCGGCTACCTTAGGCACGAATTACAGCGTTCCCCTACGCAACGAAGGGTAATGGACTGATTGTACTGTCCACCCAAAAAGGTCACGCTGTATGTAGTGACTACCTCACCTTTGGACACTCTCACCAGTTCGTTGCTGGCATCCAGCGGCGGATCCGATGCCGCTGTCCCCCGCGTCCCTGAGACGATGGCTGAAACCGGAGTGACGGGTGCGCTCGTCGAGCAAATTGTCTTAAAGCTGCTGCACTATCGCGGCGAGTTGGTGGGTAAAGACCTCGCGGCAATCCTGGGATTGAAATACAGCGTGATCGAGCCGATCATGGATTCCCTCAAGTGGCAGCATCTGATCGCCGTCAAAAAGTCGCTCGGCATGGGCAATGCCTCCGCCATCTTCATGCTTTCGGAAGCCGGACGCAACGCCGCGCGCGACTATCTCGCCACCAATCAGTACGCGGGGTCCGTTCCGGTGCCGCTCAATCAATACACCGAAATGGTGAAGAAGCAAAAGCAGGCACCGAACTGGATCTCGATGGATAAGCTCCACGCCGCCTACCGTCACATGGTCGTTTCCGAGGACACGATGTCCAAGATCGGCCCTGCTGTCAATTCGGGCAAGTCCTTCCTTGTTTACGGGCAGCCCGGCAACGGCAAAACAGCTCTTGCCGAAGCGTTAGGCTCGATGAATCGTGAGCCCATCTACATCCCTTACGCGATCGAGTGCCAGGGCAACATCATTCAGATGTACGACCCGATCTACCATCACAAGATCGAAGACGTCAACAACGACGGACCTTTGGTCTTTGCGATTTCACAGGACAGCAAGTACGATCAGCGCTGGTTCCGAGCACCCCGCCCCTTCATCACCAGCGGTGGTGAATTGACGCTTGAGATGCTCGACTTAAGCTTCAACCAGGGTTCGAAAATCTATGAAGCGCCGTTTCAGATGAAGGCCAACAACGGCATCTATCTGATCGACGACTTTGGGCGCCAACGCGCCACTCCAGCTGAGGTTCTCAACCGCTGGATCGTCCCAATGGAACGGCAAATCGACTTCTTGAGCTTTCTCACCGGTGGCAAGATGCTGATCCCGTTCGAAGCGTTCCTGATCTTCTCCACCAATTTGAGGCCGGAAAGTCTCGGTGACGAAGCCTTCCTGCGCCGTATTCAATACAAGATGCTCGTGAAGAGTCCTGACCTCAAGGAGTTCCGCGATATCTTCGTCCGCTTCTGCCAAGGTAAAAAGCTGGACTTCGAACCCGCCATTGTCGACTACCTCGTCGAAGAGCACTATGTGCCGGCAGGCAAACCGTTTCGCCGCTGTCAGCCGCGTGACATCGTCACCCATGCGATCGATCTCATTAACTTCGAAAACCGCGATTGGAAGCTCTCGAAAGAAATCCTCGACCAGGCCTTCTTGAGTTGCTTCGTCAAAGAGGACGAATTCAATCACATGTAGTGGAGCGTGTATTCTGAAAGAGCCATGCCTTTGTCGCGTCGGCTCTTTCTGCCCCTCTCTCTCGCTGCTTCTTTCGCACAGGAAAAAGATCCGGAAGAAAAGCCTATTGAATTCGTCTGCCCCATGGATCCGGACGTTCGCGCCAAGGGTCCCGCCAAGTGTCCCCGCTGCGGAATGAATCTCGTCCCTGGCATCCCCGATTTCATCGAGTACCCTGTCCGTGTCGAAACCAACCCGCGCGTGATCAAGCCAGCTACTGACGTGCGAATGGTATTTGAAATCATCGACCCCAAGACGAAGACACGCGCCAACCGCTTCGAACTCATGCACGAGAAGCTGTTCCACCTCTTCATCGTGAGTCAGGATCTGCAATACTTCGCGCATGAGCACCCAACCCTGGAACCTGACTCCCGGTTCCGCTTTGAGACCAAGCTCCCTAAGACCGGTATGTATCGCGTGCTCTGCGATTTCTACCCTACAGGTGCCACGCCACAACTCGTCGCCAATACACTTTTTGTCAGCGGCAAACGCGAGCCGGCCACACCGCTCAAAGAAGATCTGAAGCCACAACGATCCGAAAACCTTGCTGTCTCGATCACCATGGAGCCCCGAAAGCCGATCGCAGGCTTCAAAACCTTGCTCTTTTTCGATCTTTCCAACGTCGACGGATTCGAACGGTATCTTGGTGCATGGGGCCACATGATGTGCGCCAGCGAAGATCTCGTCGACATGATTCATGCTCATCCGTTCCTGGCAAACGGTGGACCGCGCGTGCAGTTCAACCTCATCTTTCCCCGCCCCGGCATGCATCGCGTCTGGGTGCAGTTTCAACGAAAAGGTGTCGTCAACACGATCGCTTTCAACATACCGGTGGCGGAACTGAAATAGTGCCCCCACGGCGGCCCAAAGGCATTCTGCTCGGCTACGGCGGAACCCCGGTCCACCAAACGGCTTACGCTGCCACGGTGACGAAACAGGTTCCCGATCGCCGCGATGAGTCCCCCATGGAAGCGACTGGCCCGCAGTTGCCCGGTAGATTTTCGATTGCCTGGACATCCGGTTCGACCAGCCCCTCCACGAACTGGAGATGGCTTTCTGGAAAGCGTCCGGATCAACGAGCCAATGCCCGGTGCCTTCGAAGGAAGCACTCGCGGAGTTCCACGCCCACGGCATTCCCATGGCGCTGCTCAGCAACTGCAGTTTCTGCGCGCAGGTCATTCCCTACGAATTATCGACGCATAGACTCGCGACGCACTTGAACTTTGTCATGGTCACGGCAGACTACTGTGGGAGGAAGCCGCACGTCCTGCTCCTTGAGACTGCGGCCGCAAGATTCGGTATCCGGCCAGTGGAGGACATCTGGTTCATAGGCGACCGCCTGGATACGGACGTGGCGGGCGCACAGGCCGCCGGAATGCACGCTGTGTACCTCCAGAGCTGGCCTAAGATCGTGAAGACTTTCGCGAATCCATGCAAAATTGGGAAGAGTGAACATTTCTGCCTCCGACGCCCGTCTTCGCCTGAACCGTGATCCTCACTGGTGTATCTATGCCCTCGGCGATCTCGATTCGCGCCGCGAATCCCATTGCACTTGGTTTGGAGGCGACGACGATAGCGTTGCGCTGGTTTACCGGGAGTTCGACACGCCGATCCTTTTTGGCTCAGGAAGCACGGCAGCACTCGAGGCTGCCATGTGCGAGCTTGACTACTTTTTTGTTCAGATTCCACTGGAACATCTCGACACCGTCGCCGCGAACAACTCACTCGTATGGACGCGCCTTATGCATCGGATGCGCCTCGACGCAACGAACTTCCGGCCCGTCGATTCCAACGCCGCGACACTGCTTCACGCGGAGGACGAAACGGACATCCGCACACTCTATGCCGATGGCGCAGATCGCCGCGAAAGTCCTGACTTTTTCTTCGCCAGCCAGTTGGACGATGCCACGTTTCACGGCATCCGACTCGCAGACGGTACACTCGTTGCGGCCGGAGGCACACACCTCTACTCGGCTCAGGAAGGTATCGCCGCAATCGGTAACATCTACACGCATCGTGACCACCGCAGCCGCGGCTATGCTGCTGCCATCACTTCGGCAATCGCACAAAGCCTGCTCGACCGAGGCATTCAGACGATCGCTCTCAACGTCAAGCAGGGCAATGACGGAGCACGGCGCATCTATGAGCGGCTTGGCTTTCGACATTATCGCGACTATTGGGAAGGCCTGACCGGAGTTTCATGATCGTCGCTATGGCGGGCCTTCCGGGCTCAGAAAATTCGCGATCGGCAAAGATCTGCCGCGCACGACGGCTTTCCCCCTCACCGTGGACGAACGACTCCACAAACGCAGGACGACTCCGTGACGAGCCTCATCCTGCAATACGGGGCGTTCCTCATGGAACAACAACTGTGCCCTTTGTCTTTCTCGACGACCGATTCCACCGACCAAACACGTGATCGATACCGGTCGGGACTTCCAATCAACCTTGGCGAACAGCATCGCTGCGGTGTCTCCCCCAACAACGCCCAACCCTGTGGCAGAATAAAGAGGCTTTATCTGATGTCAATTGCTGTTTACCGGCCGAAAGGCCCAAAGGACCTCCCTCAACATGCAAGTCCGCGTACTCAGCTTCGTTCTGGCCGGCGGCAAAGGAACCCGCCTCTACCCACTGACGAAGGAACGTGCCAAGCCCGCTGTTCCCTTCGGAGGACGCTATCGCATCGTCGACTTCGTCCTGAGTAACCTGATCAATTCCGGACTCTTCTCCATCTATGTTCTGATCCAATTCAAGAGCCAATCGCTGCTGCAGCACCTGCGCGACGGTTGGGATTTCGGCGGCATGATGAAAGACAACTTCATCATCCCCGTCCCTGCCCAAATGCGGTCCGATGGCGAGGACTGGTATCGCGGCACCGCGGACGCGATCTACCAGAACATGAATCTGATCGAGCAGGCTCATCCGCACCTGGTCGTCATCTTCGGTGCCGATCACATTTACCGCATGAACATCCGCGAGATGATCGAGTATCACGCCGACCACCGCGCCAAAGTCACCATCGCCGCGATTCCTGTGACCAAAGAGGAAGCCACTGAGTTCGGCGTCATCGAAGTAGACGCCACCAACCGCATCATCGGCTTCCATGAGAAGTCCAGGAATCCCCCTGAAATGCCAGGACGCCCCGGATATTGTCTCGCTTCGATGGGCAACTACATCTTCTCGACCGATCTCCTCGTCGATGTGCTCGAGCAAGACGGCAAGAACACGTCTAGCACGCACGACTTCGGACGCGACATCCTGCCAAGCCTGGTCGAGAAAGAACCGATGTATGCCTACGATTTTCAGACGAATCGTATCCCCGGCGACCCGCTCACGCAAGAAGCCTATTGGCGCGACGTCGGAACCATTGACGCCTATTACGAGGCATCAATGGATCTGCGCGCCGTGCATCCCGCGCTGAATCTCTACAATCGCCAATGGCCGCTGCGCACCGCCGGCTATTCAGACGCCCCTGCCAAGTTCACTTTCGATGAAGTGGGCAAGCGCGGCGAAGCTGTGGATTCGATCGTTTCCGGCGGTAGCATTCTCGCCGGGGGCAAAGTTCGCAATTCGGTTCTAGGACGCGGTGTTCGTGTTCTCGAAGGCGCTGTAGTGGAAGATTCCGTGGTCTTCGACAACTGCATCATCGGGCCGCACGCGCATGTCCACAAAGCGATTCTCGACAAGAACGTTGAGATCTCCGCTGGCGATAAGATCGGGCTCGAACTCGACCCAAACATCGGCAAACGCCCAGGTTTTACCGTGACCGAAAGCGGTCTAGTGGTCGTTGAAGGACGCCGGTCTCGCGTCGAAGTGGCGTCGATGCAGATCTAGCGCACGGACAACATTTCTGAACATGTTCCGAAATGCACACGCACGGCCGCAGGCCTACAATTGGGGTAGCCCCTCTGTGCATCCCTTTACCTATGAACAAGCGCGCGCCTGCGTGATCGCGGAAAGCCTCCGCATCGCCGCAGCGAACCGCGCAGCCGAAATCGTGCCCTTGCTCGAAGCAGCCGGACGCGTTCTCGCGCAGGAAATCCTAGCCGACCGCGACTATCCGGCCACCGCGCGATCCATGCGAGACGGCTTCGCCATCCACGCCGAGGACATCCCAGGCACGCTGGAGGTCATTGGCGAAGTCCGCGCGGGCGAACGGTGGAATGGACCTGCCCTCCGGCAAGGTCAGGCCCTTGAGATCATGACCGGCGCGCCCATGCCCGTTGGAGCCAATGCAGTCGTCATGATCGAACACACAACGCGAGATGGTTCGACGATCATGACGGACCGCACACACTTGCCCGGCGACAACTTCAATCCTCAAGGCAGCGAAGCCCGCTTAGGATCCGCTGTGCTGCATCGGGGACGTCGCCTCACCTTTGCCGACATCGCGCAACTTGCAACGGTTGGTGTCGCGCAAGTGCCTGTGTATCCCCGGCCCACTGTGGCGATTCTGGCAACGGGCGACGAGGTCATCGGTGTCGAAGACGCTCCGCAGGATTTTCAAGTCCGCAATTCGAACTCCTACTCATTGGCCATACAGGTCAAGCGCGCGGGCGGCCTGCCGCGCATCCTGGAGGTCGCAAGCGATGTCTACGAACACACCCGCGCACAAGTGGAACTTGGACTGCAATCGGATCTGCTGCTATTGAGCGGAGGCGTCTCCGCCGGCAAGTACGACATCGTGGAAAAAGTCCTGGCCGATCTCGGCGCAACATTCTTCTTCGATCGTGTGCGCGTCCAACCCGGTCAGCCGCTGGTCTTCGGCGAAGCGCATGGTAAGCTCTTCTTCGGACTTCCCGGCAATCCGGCGTCAACGATGGTGACCTTCGAAGTGTTCGCGCGCGCCGCTGTGGAAATTCTCAGCGGTAACCCGGCTCCTGGATTGCCGCTGGCTTGGGCGCCATTGACGCACAACTTCCACCACAAGGCCGGACTCCGCCGCTTTCTGCCAGCCGTGGTGGAAGATGGTGCCGTAACCCACGTAAAATGGTTCGGATCCAGCGACGTTTCCGCGCTCTCGCGTGCGAATGCTTTCCTGGTTGCGGATGCTAAGAAGGCTGAATACAAACAAGGCGAAATGATTCAGGTGTTGTTTTACGAATGAGCAAGCTATCGCATTATGACGACGCCGGACGCGCGTCAATGGTGGATGTTTCGAACAAAATCGATACCAAGCGCACAGCGGTCGCACACGCGTTCGTTCGCATCAAGGCTGAGGTGCTGGCACAATTGCCCTCGAACCCCAAGGGCAACCCTCTGGATGTCGCGCGCATCGCTGGCATTCTTGCGGCCAAGAAGACTTCGGAACTCATCCCCATGTGCCATCCCATCGCGCTCACCTATGTGGATGTCGAAACATCCGTCGAAGCAGAAGGCGTCCGCTTGCAGGCCACTGCGTCCACCATCGCAGGTACGGGCGTGGAAATGGAGGCGCTCACCGCGGCCACCGTCGCGGCGCTCACCATCTACGACATGACCAAAGCCCTGGATAAGGGCATCGAGATTCAGGATGTCTACCTGATCTCAAAAACCGGAGGCAAGAGTGGCGACTTTAAGAGAAACTAATGTAAAGGGACTCGCATCCCACAAACAGATGAGAATCGTTGCAGTTGCCCTCGCTCTAATTCTTCCGATCCAAGCCCAGGAACTGGATCGCGCCACCTTTGTCACCACGGTCAAATACATCACCGTGCCCGTTACGGTGCTCGACAAGGACGGCAACTTCGTCAGCGGACTCGAACCCAAAGACTTCCGCGTACTCGACAACAAAAAAGTACAGCCGATCGCCGAGGATCTGGCCTTCAATCCGATTTCGTTGGTCGTGGCGATCCAGGCCAACGCTGGTATTGAGGGCATGCTTCCGAAGATCAACAAAATCGGTTCGCTGCTCGATTCCCTCGTGGTGGGCGAGACAGGCGAAGCCGCGGTGCTGAAGTTCGACCATCGCATCGAAGTGCTGCAGGGCTTCACCAACGAGTCGCAGAAGATCACCCAGGCCATCGCCAAGATCAAACCCGGTTCCAGCAGCGCTCGCTTGAACGACGCCGTGATGGAAAGCATCAACATGCTGCGCAACAAGCCGAAAGACCGGCGCCGCGTGGTCTTGTTGATCGCCGAAACACGCGATCGCGGATCTGAGATCAAGGCCCGTGAGGTCTTGCTCGAGGCCCAATTCAAGGACGTGATCGTTTACACGGTGAACATCTCGAGATTCATGTCCACTTGGACGCGCAAGAATCCGGACATACCTCGCCCGCCGGCGATTCCTGCCGCCGCTGGACATGGCGGCATGGTGGGCGGTGGAGCGATGAATCCCAATACGCAGATGCAAAATTCCGGATACGCCAATGGCAACGTGATGCCCGCGTTTCTCGAAATCTTCAGGCAGGCGAAGGCGCTATTCATCGACAACCCAGCCGAGGCCTATACGAAGTTCACCGGTGGACGCGAGTACGGCTTTCTCAACGAAGGCGGGCTCGAACGTGCCATCTCAAACCTTGGCAACGAACTGCATAGCCAATATCTATTGAGCTACCGCGTGCCTCAGGACGCCGAGGGCGGCTATCACGACATCGAAGTGAAGGTGATGCGCTCCGATCTGGACATCCGCGCAAGGCACGGGTACTGGATCGCCGGCGCGGCGGCCGAGAAGCCGAAGAAGTAGATAAACTGAGGTTGAGATGCTCGAAATCGACAACGGCGTTCTGGACCGCCTTCGGGGTCTGGAGACCCTCTTCTGTTGATGAACTGGAGACGATCCAAGGAATCGAGCGGGGTCTCGCCGACTTCGAGGCGGGCCGATTCGTGACGCTTGAAGTGTTCGAGGAAGAATTTCGCCGCAAGTAGGACTTACCGCGTCGAACTCGCTGACTCCGCCAACAAAGACGTCGTTCTACTCCGTCAATGGACCTTCGATCAAGCTCCCTTCGGCGTCGCGTTATGGTTCCACGACTTGAATGGACGCAATCCACTCTCTGAAAAGGCTGCCCTTTCGCTGTCCACCGGCGAGGGAACGAAGCACGGTTCGATGCCTGCTTTGCGGTCGAGAACTTGGTCAGAATCCTCCACATTCGTCACGGCTCCCGGCAGGAAGTAATGCTTACGTAAGCCCAGCGCTGGTCGTCAATACTCCACCGCGCGACCGAAAGTCCTCATAAAACGCCTCCATGCCAGAAACAGACAACTGTTTCACGGCATCCGTCACAATCTCCACCCGCGCGCCCGTCGCCAGCAATCCTAGCGCCGCAAATCGCACACAGATCTCCGTCACGACGCCGTAGACCACAAACCGGTCTGCCGCCAGTTCCCTCAACAGCGGATCCATACGCGGGCTCAGAAATGCATCCGTGGTCACTTTCTCGAACACGATCTGCTTGCCGCCGACAACGGTTTCAACGGGCTTGCGTTGCCCCAGGCATCCCACGACGCAATGCGGCTTCCAAACCTTGAACTCGACGTCGTTTTCCGTATGCGCATCGACGGTCGAAACCAGAACGGAAGCACGGCGATTTAGCGCACCCACAATTGGAATCACCCGTTCGCCCCCAGGCACATACAGCGCCCCCCCTGGACTCACAAAGTCCAATTGCGTATCCACATCGAAGAACACCGTCTTCATTCCATGCGCTCCCGCGCGGCCTTGAGTTCCTCGAGCACAGCTTGTAATTCGCGACTGAATTCCACCCGCCAAACCGCTTCACGCTCAAACGCCGTGCGGCAAGGCGCAGGCAAATTGCGGATCGCTTCCATTGCGTAATCGCGCGATTCCGCCACCGTAGGCAGAGGTTCAGCGAGCCGCCCACCAAGCACAACAGGCCTCAACAACGCCTCCTTGGCATCCCCAAAACATTCGTGCTGCAAGCCCACGACGTCATGATCCGCATAGCGGAACACCTGTTTCGCGCCCGGCATGGTCGCTTTGCCACCGGCAAACTTCGCCGTGTACCGAACCTTGCCATGATCTTCAAGCTCCACCATTTTGTAGACAGCGCCAAGCGTCGGCGAATCCGAAGACGTCGACAAGTCGGTTCCAACGCCAAAGGCATCGATCGGCACATTCGCCGCCATCAATTCCAAAATCTTGTACTCGTTGAGCTCACCGCTCGCCATGATTTTGGCGTTCGGATAACCGCCCTCATCGAGTAATTTGCGAACGGCTGGAGCCAGTTCACGTAGGTTCCCCGAATCGAGCCGGATACCCCACATCGGACCTCCCAACGCAATCGCCTTACGAGCGCCTTCCATCGTGTCGTAGCTGTCGATCAAATACGTCGTGCCCTCGCCCAGCAGTTTCTGCAATTGACGAAAGGCCTCTGTTTCGGATTCGAACGACAGTACCCATGAATGCGCACCTGTGCCGAACACGGGCACGCCGTAGCGGAAACCAGCCTCTACATTTGAGGTACCGACGCATCCCCCGATATACGCAGCCCGCGCCGCCAACACGCCCGCTTCGGGAGAATGCGCGCGGCGGCTGCCGAATTCCAAACAAGAGCGTCCACCGGCCGCTTCCGCAACCCGCGCTGCCTTGGTCGCGATCATCGATTGAAACGCGATGGTGGCGAGCAGATACGTCTCGGGGATCTGCGCTTCGATGATCGGAGCACGAACCGTCAGAAAAGGTTCGCCTGCAAAGAGCGGAGTCCCTTCGCGCACGGCAAACACATCGCCCGTGAACTTGAACTCCCGCAGTAGCTCGAAAAACGTCTCATCGACGTGAGAGAACTGCGTCAGCTTCCGCAGATAGTCGATCTGCTCGCCATCGAAATGAAGCCCCAGAAGATAGTCAATGGCCTGCGAAAGTCCGCAGGCGACGACGAAGTTGCGATAACGAGGCAGACGCCGGAAGAACAGCTCGAAGGTTGCCCGCTCATGCACCTTCTCAGCCGCCTGGTAGCCGGCGGCCATGGTGAGTTGGTACAGGTCGGTGACCAAGCCGTTGTTCAAAACGCTTACTTCTTCTTTCCCGCATCTGGTGAAGCCGCAGGCTTTGCCGGCTCCACAATCACGATGCCCGCCGCGGCCTGTTTCAAATCAACGACGGCGGTCGCCGCCAATTCGTACAAGTAGGCCTCGTCGCCACGCGCCGCCAGGTTGCCCGAGACGCGCACGGTCTCTGTCTTCTTGCCGTCGTTGACCGTGATCTCAAGGGATGGTGTCGGCTTCGCGGGGTTCGCGACGAAGTTCGCCGCCGAGAGATCGCGAAGCTTATCGATGAGATTCTGCACGGTCTCGGGCTTCATCTCTTTGCCATCGAGGAACCACTTCTCACCGTTCTTGCCATACGACTTTGCCACGCCATCGATCTTCAGATCAACCTTCGTGGGATCGCTAAAGCCGAAGTCGAACAGCTTCTTGTTACGGTATTCGTCCAGCGATTTCTCAAGAACCGCCCCAAGATCCGCGCCAACTTTGTGGACACCTTCTACCGCGGAAGACTTCGCGTAGTAGACCACGGTGTCCTTGTCGTTCGCCTTGCGGATCTCCAACTGTTGCGTCCCGGAAGCGTCAGTGAGCTTCGCGATGCCGACCAGCGCACCGCTGCCAAAGGCCAGCACATTTTTTGTCGCAGCTTCGTCTGAAAGCTGCGCGTCAAGCTTGGCATCCTTCAGCTTCTGGGACATCGTCTGCACCGAGAAGTTATCCGCTCGGTAGGCATTCGGTTTCACGATCTGCCACTCGCCTGCCTGATTCTTGCCGAGCTCAAAGGGCACGCCTTTGCCTGCCAACTCAATGCGGCTCAACTTCTCGGAATCGACGGTCAGAAGCCGCTTGTCCCGGAGATCTTTCCACGTCTTGTCGAGTGAGTTGCGGTTATAGCTGGCGAGCGTGTAGAGCTTCGACTCGCCTGCCACGCGAGCATACATCGAACTGCCCGCAGGCAACTCATCGCCCAACTGCAACGTTGCTGTCTTGCCGTTTTTCTGAGTGATGACGACTTCCATGGCAGGTTCTTTGAGCCCATAGGTGGCCCAATCCTGCGTTTTCTCATCCACCAGGCTTTCGGAACCCAGTGAACCTAGCAGGTTGACGATCGGAATCACCGCATCGACATCCGCACGCATCTGCTTCGGTGCGGTCATCTCCCAAGCGGCGTTGCCGGTGCGCTTGAGCATGGTCGAATCCTGCCCCTTCTTGCGGAACTCCAACTGTGCGATCTCCGCATCGGGAATCGCGAGGATCTTCGGTGCAGCGGGCTCAGATCCCGACTTCTTGTCGCTGTCACCTTCCTTGAAAGTACTGTTCGACCAATAAACACCGCCGCCCAACGCTGCGAGCAAAATAGCAGCGATTAAGAGTCCACGAAATTGTTGCATGCTACCTCCTGCGCCACCAGACACTGATTCCAGCCGCGATCACCGCGAGCGGAAGCAGAATCATGGCAGACCACAGCAGTACGCGCATCTGCCGGTTGGTAACTTGAATCCGGCGATCTTCCGGATCCTTTGGACGAATCGAAATCAGATCCTCATCGGCCGCGAGCCAGTTCACCGCATTGCCGAATAGATCGCGATTGCCGCCAAAGTTCATGTAGGCGTTCATCGCGAAACTAGACGAACCGATCACCACGAACCGCCCGTTGTTGTTGGGCTGGCCCGTATTGAACGTGCCCGCAACACCAAGCACAAACGGACCCTTCTTGTCCTTCGCCGGATCGATCGCAATTTCACCCTTCAACCCCATAGCCGACTTCGCGTACGAATTCGCCATCGAGCTAAACAGCTTCTCGGTGGAAGCCTTGCCTACCGTTCCACTCGCTTCGAGAGGACGCGACAATGGCATCGCGCACGCAGTCTCTTTCAGATCACGCACAATCGGATGCGCTTCATAGGACGTCACCAGCGGAATCTCGGGCCCCATGCGGAACATACGTCCAGCACCCGAAGTATCGAGCACCACATCGTCTGACGACTTGACGCCCCATGTGTTCAGCACCTTCCACAGTTCGGGATTTGGAGAGATGTCATCCCGCAGGCCCTGCAACGGGGGATCGGTGAGGAACAGCGCGCGACCGCCCGTTTCCACATAAATCTTCAGCGTGGAAGCAAGCGTCTCAGGATAGTCTTTGCGAGGCCCTCCGACCACAACGACACTGCAATCCTTGGGGATCTCCGGCTTTTCCAGCAACGAGATCGCACGGACCTTGTAGTTGCTCTTCTCCGCGACTTCTTTCGCCGCCGACATACCGGATCCATTGGCCTCGTCGGGCGAGTGCTCGCCGAGTCCGGTGACGAAACAGACGTTGCGTTCGGCATCCTTGATGACGCGGATGAAGGCACCAGTCAGTTCCTCTTCTGTGAGGCTCTTCGCTTCGTCGCGCTTCAGGCCCGCTTCGACGAGTGTCGTCGGAACGGTGCGTATACCTGCGGAGCGAGCCTTGATCGGGTCCTTTTCATGATCCACATAGTTGACCTTGACCTTGGTCGACAGATTCTCGTAGCGGCTCAACAGATCGCGAGCGCCCTGGAACCCGCGGCTGCGGTCAAAGTAGGTGATCGTGACGTCTTTCTTAAGATTCTTAACGATCTTCTCGGTCTGTTCGGACAGCGAGTAGCGCTTGTTGGTCGTCGAATCGAACGTAATGTTGTAGCGGTTCGCGAGAAAGTTGATGAGCACCAACACCGCGAGAATGACACCGATATAGACAGTCGCGTACGCCGCGAACTGGGTTTGACGTGCTTTGAAGAAATCGTTCATGCCGGGTTACGCCCTCCACCGAAGAGACTCGAGAGAACGGGCCGAGAGGAACAGCCCCAGAAAGGTTAGAGAAAGGAAAAACACTACATCCCGCAGGTCGATAACGCCTTTGGTGAAGGGTTCGAGATGCGTGACCACAGACATGTAAGCGATCACCTTACCGGTGGTCGATGTATCGAACTGGCTCACCCACTCGATGACCCACAACAATAGAGAGACCACAAATCCGGCAGTACCGGCGATGATCTGATTTCGCGTGGTGGTGGAGATGAAGGCACCGATCGCGAGCAGCGCGCCGCCCTGCAGCAGCATGCCCAGGTATCCGATGGCGATTGGCTTCCAATCCGGCTTGCCCCACGCGAACAGATACAGGATGCTCAGCGAAGCGACAGCCTGCACAGAGGCATAGAGAATGACGGCCGAAAGCCACTTGCCAACGATGATTGCGAGATCGGTGATCGGCGAAGTGATCAGCAATTCGATCGTGCCCGAACGCTTCTCTTCGGCGAAGAGCCGCATCGTGATCATCGGGATCAGGAAGAGCCCGATCACGCTTGTGTTCAACAGCACCGGTCGGATGATCATCTCGTTGATGTTCATCGGAAAGCTACGGCCCTGCATTTGCGATTGCATCGACGCTTCGACAAAGTAAGCAGTGGCGGAATAGAAGAAGAATCCGAAGATCAACGCGTAGAGCGCCATCACCGCGTAAGCGATGGGCGACGAGAAATACGCGTTCAGTTCCCGGCGGCAGATAGTCCAAGCTCCTCGCAACATGTTAATGGACCTCCTCCTGATTGCTCTCGGCTGCGGCTTCAACCACGGCCGCATCCACAGGCTTGGCGACAGATGTCAGTTGCAAGAAAACCTCTTCCAGACTGAGCCCCAGAGGACGCAGTTCATTCAAATTCCATCCGGCTTCAACGACCGCGCGCGCCACTTCAGGACGCACATTCGTACCAGCCATGCCTTCCACCTCGAACGTCGCGCGATGCGCATCCGAAGCCTTCGCAATCACGCGGCTCACGCCCGCAACGCGCTCCAGCTTTTCGTGGATCTGCGCTGCACTGATTTCACCATCGTTTCGTCCGCTCACTTCCACCAACACTGCCGCACCGCCTGCGCGGCGATTCTTCAGGTTCGCGACGCTATCCGTCGCGACCAGCTTGCCCTTGGCGATGATGATCGCTTGTTCGCAGATCGATTCGACCTCAGGCAAAATGTGTGTGCTCAAAATGATCGTGTGATCACCGGCCAGCGATTGAATCAGCTTGCGGGTTTCGATGATCTGATTGGGATCGAGCCCTGAAGTCGGCTCGTCGAGAATCAGCACATCCGGGTTGTGAATGATCGCCTGGGCCAAGCCAACGCGCTGCTTGTAGCCTTTCGAAAGTTTGCTGATCAGCTTGTTGCGGACATCCGCAATCGCACAGCGATCGGCGGCTTCGTTGACCCGCTTGGTTAACTCGCCTTTGGGAATCCCCTTGAGGCGTCCGACGAATTCCAGGTACTCGCCGACTTCCATTTCCGGATAGAGTGGAGGCGTTTCGGGCAGGTACCCAATTCGTTTCTTTACTTCCATCGGGCTCTTCACGACATCGAAACCGGCAACCTGCGCCGAGCCTTCCGTGGGAGGCATGAAGCAGGTCAGCATACGCATCGTCGTGGTTTTCCCTGCGCCATTGGGCCCGAGGAAGCCGACGATCTGCCCTTTTTCGACCTCGAAAGAGATGTGGTCAACCGCAGTAGCGCGGGCGTATCTCTTGGTGAGACCTTCGACTTTGATCATATTGTTTTCTGTAAGTTGGGTGGGACTTGTCCTACACTCGTTATAATACCAAGGACGCTCTGCCGGAAAACGTAATCTCTGGCCCGAATAGACCCTCGGCCCGGAATAGACTAGGAGGCGCATGAGGACAATCCTTCTCACCCACGGTGCCGGATCCAATCGCAATGCTCCACTCCTGGTCGCGCTCGAAACGGAGTTCGAAGCTTTGGGATTCGCCGTGGAGCGTGTGGACTTGGCCTTTCGCCTCTCGGGTCGCGGTGGGCCTCCCCGCCCCGCCGACCAAGCGCAAGACCGCACCGGACTAGCCGAGCATCTGGAGCGGCTCAGACCAACTGGAAAGGTCTATCTCGGCGGACATTCCTATGGCGGACGCCAGGGATCGATGCTGCTTGCCGAACGTCCTGAACTAGCCAATGGGTTGCTGCTGCTCTCATACCCGCTGCATCCTCCGGGAAAGCCGGAGCAGTTGCGTACAGCGCATCTGCCGTCGTTGAAGACGCCCGTTCTCTTTGCGAGCGGCGGCAAGGATGGGTTCGGAACTGAGTCGGAGCTCACGCAGGCACTGGATCTTGTCCCAGCCCGGAAAGAACTGAAAATCTTTCCAGCGTTGAGGCATGACTTGGGCGGAGGACGCAAAGGCGTCGCGACTGAAATCGCCTCTGACTTCGACCGGTTCATACTAGAAGCATGATTGTCGGCAGCGGTATCGATATCTGCGAGGTTCCCCGCATTCAGGCGTCGATTGAGCGATTCGGAGAGAAGTTCATTCAGCGAATCTTCACCCCGCGCGAAATCGCCTATGTGTCCAAGAAGGCCAACAAGTACGAGCGTTATGCCGCTCGCTTCGCTGCGAAAGAAGCTGGCATGAAGGCGATTGGAACGGGCTGGCGCAAGGGTGTCCGCTGGCAGGATTTCGAGGTGGTCAACGAGCCTTCCGGCAAGCCGACACTGTTGTTTCATGGCAAGGCGAAAGAATTTGCCGATCGCCTCGGTGTCACCAACATCGCGCTATCGCTGACCCACACGGCCCAGCAGGGCATGGCATCTCTCGTCCTTGAGAAGGACTAGTAGATAAAACTCTTATCCGGGTGTAGCTTCTTGAAATTCTCGAACTCCTCTTCGGCGTCTTCGAACCTCAGGAATGCCCGCAACTGCTTCACTTCCTGCTTCATCGTTTGCTCGGCATTCTGTGCCAGCATTTGCGCTTCACGCAGAGCCGTGGCGCGTTCATCCATAGCCTTGGCGTCTTTTTCGACACCTTTGACCCAAAGCAATTCAGCCAACCGATTCAGTGTGCTGATCAGGATCCCATCGTCTTTGCCAAACGCCTTCTCGTAAAGATCCAGTTCCCGCTGGATGTAGCCGAGCGCCTTGTCAAGGCGTGCATCGTCCTTGGCGACACCCTCCGCCAACCGCTTCACTCGATCACGATTGTTGCCGCCGTAATAATAGTCGCTGAGTTTGCGCAAAGGACCGGCAAGTGCAGGATGATCCGAACCGAGGATCTTCTCAACCGTCTGCAGCGAACGGGTCAACAGCTCTTCCTGTTTGCGCTGGTCGTTCAACGCGGCATAGTGGCGAACCAGAATGTCCGTCTCTTCCTGATACTGGCGCAGATGCAGCAGTTCGAGCGACAGTTTCGAAACGTCCGTAATCTTCGCGGTACCCATCGCACGCTCGCGAACATCCAAAGCCCTTTTCAGATAGCCTTCCGCCAGCGTGATCACCTTGGGATCCACTTTTGCCTTACGATTCAGACAGGCCGAAGCCGCATCCGAAAGCGCCTTGGCACGGAACGGATTTTTCTCCGGTAGTTTGTCTGCAATGGAAGAGATCTGCCCAAGCGAGAAATGTGCTTCAACCACATTCTTGGGGAACGCCGAACGGACTTTCTCAACCAATGGCCGAATCCTGGGATCCGTCTGATAGCCAAACAGAGGCTCGGCATCGCGAGCCCGTTCAATCCCGTCGTATTTCGCTGCGAGATCGCTCGCCACCCCGGCGTTGCCATCTTCCTCGAACATTCCGATGAGCATACGCAGAGTACCGCGGTATTCGCGCGACTTCGCTCCAAAGTTCTGTTCCAACACAGACAGTGCTTTGCGAGCGGTCGCCGCCGCGTCCTGACGCTTACCCTGGTCTTCTAAAGCCACCGCAAGAGCGATTTCGGCTTGCGCTGCCCAGATAGCCCCGCCGTTACCGAATTTTTTCAGCATGTCCGAACCGGATCGCAAAATCGCGACCCGCTCCATCGGACGCTCGTTGTCCTTGAACAACGTGTCCAAGGCAGACGTCGATTGAAAGACACTGTCCGCGTTCTTGAGGTTGACCGCTTCAACGTAGGCAGCCCTCCAGGCGGACACCTCCGCATCGAAGTCACTGTTCGACCGGGCCTCAAGCGCCGTGCGGATATACCCCCGCAGCGTCTCTTCAGATCCCGTAGTCTGGTTGGTCTGCCCCGCAAAGGCGAACACAGCCACGCGCAAGAATACAAGAACTCGATTACAGGTGCCCACGTGGAGTCTATCGGCAAAGTAAGGCAAGACGTTTAGAGCCGGGCACTCTGATACACTGTCTTTTCAGACTCTTTGTCTTATCCCTCACATGCTTCTGGCGCCTGAATTCATCGACTACATCTCCGCGCAACTGCTGAAACGCATGTCACCGCGGATTATTGAGACTAGCGATCCTGCCGCTGCGGCCGAAAGCATCTCGGTGCTCATCGAAGACGATCTGGCCATCGAAGACAAGCTGAACGACGAAGTCCGCGAGTTGCTCGAACAGTATTCCGAGTACATGCGTCGCGAAGCCGTCAGCTACCAGGATATGTTCCGCAAGATCAAGAACACCCTGGTGCAACAGCGCAAGATCATTCGCGCCTCAGGCCGGGATACGGGCGACAAGATGAAATTGTCGCGCGACAAAATCAACGATCTATCTCATAAGGTCACGACCCTCTTCCGCACCAGCCGGGCGTTTCGCCTCAAAGGCGATCAGAACGCTGCGCGCCTCGAAATCGTGAAGACGATCACCGAGATCCTGGCGATGGAAGATAGGGTCGATCAAACCGCCCGTCAGAAGGTCAAGACGATCAAGAGGGAAATCATGGAAGGCGGCGAAGAGTGGGATGTTCTACTCCGCCGCTACTACGCCGAGGAAATGAAGAAGATCGGCATCGATCTCGTCAAGATCTAGCTTCGGGAAACTCCCTACAACCTGGCCCCCACATCTGCGATTGAGAATCATTCCATTCTCACGCCACTAAGTACATATGGGGGATCTCCGTCTGCTCTTGGACTCCGTGGCTCTAGCCATGGCGGGTCCGATTGCGGTCTTCATCCTGATGAGCGGCGTGGACGATCTGCTGATCGACCTAGTCTGGGTTTGTCAGACAATCCGCGCCCAGTTCGAGCCAGCCCTTTCCGCAGAAGCTGTCCAGTCGGTCCCGCAAAAGCGGATTGCCATCGTCATTCCCGCATGGCACGAATACGCCGTGATCCAGCAGATGCTGGAACATAACTCCTCCGCGATCGACTACGAGAACTACGATTTCTTTGTCGGCGTTTACCCCAACGATCCGTTGACCCTCACGGCTGTCGAAAGCGCCCATCGCCGTGTCCGGAATGTGCAGTGGGCACTCGTCCCACACCCCGGACCCACATCCAAAGGAGACTGCCTCAACTGCATCTATCAGAACCTGCTCGAACACGAACAAAGCCACGGCCTGGCGTATGACATGGTGCTCATGCAGGACGCCGAGGACATCGTTCACCCCAAGGCGTTGCGATGGGCGAATTACTATGCCGACACCTTCGGCTTCTTGCAGATTCCGGTTCTGGCCCTGCAAACGCCCTGGTCCAACCTAACCCATGGCGTCTATTGCGACGAATTCGCCGAGACCCAAACCCGTGATCTTCCCGTACGCGCTGCCATGGGAGCATTCGTCCCTTCCGCTGGCGTCGGAACCGCGATCACCCGTAAAGCCTTAGACAACCTTGCCCTCCACAATCAAAATCGCGTCTTTGAACCGGATTCCCTGACAGAAGACTACGAGATCGGCCTACGCCTGCAGGAAACCGGATGCAAGCAAATGTTTCTGCCGATCCAGGTAGACAGCGACGAAACGATTATCGCCACCCGCGAATACTTTCCGACGGACCTCCACACCGCAATCCGGCAGCGCACACGCTGGGTCACGGGCATCGCGCTCCAAACCTGGCAGCGCCATGGATGGCGCGGCAATTGGTTGCGCAAGTATTGGTTCTGGCGCGATCGCAAAGGGCTCATCGGTAGCCCGCTGAGCCTTCTCACCGGCGTCCTGTTCCTCTACGGGCTGCACTCAGGCTTCTGGACTCATCGGGAATCCCTCGTCATGCGCCTCATGCCATACACGGTGACGATCCTGATGCTGAGGCTGATCTTTCGAATGGGCTGCACCGCGCGCATCTATGGCCCGACGATGGCCTATCTCGCACCGCTGCGCGTTTTGTGGGGGAATGCGATCAACGGTATCGCGACGATCAAGGCGATCTACCGATTCTTCCGCGCGAGGCACCGCAAAGAACGACTGGCCTGGTTGAAAACCGAACATCGATATCCGTCGCGCGAGGCCCTGGTGATGCAGCGCCGCCGCCTGGGAGATCTGCTGGTCAAAGCCAAGGCAATTGCGAGGGAAGAAATCGAGGAGGCTGTATCCACACAACCCGCAGGCAAGCGGTTAGGAGAACACCTGCTGGCACTAGGCTGGATCACCGAGGACCAACTCTACGAGGCGTTGAGTCTACAGCAACAGGTTCCGATGGCGGATGTCATGGAAATTGCCCCGCGCATCGGCAGATCGTTGCCGTCGCACGTCATTCGCGAAAGGCAGATCCTGCCATTTCGGATTGAGCCGGAAGGATTGGCGGTTTGCAGTCCCGAACCTCCCAACGAGGAAACCTTGCGCTTGATCGCAGGCTTCACCCGTTTGGAGGTCCGCTTCTATCTGATGACCCCGACCCGCTTTAACGCGCTGCGGGATCGAGTCTTGGCAGTCTAACCCCAGAGGTCCTTAATTGGCACGTATTCGCCGTTCTCCGCTCCAGGAATGTACTCGAAGCCGCGGCCCAGCGGGTAATCCCGGCGGATCTTGGTCCAGTCGATTCCCAGCGCGGAGTAAATGGTCGCTCCGATATCCTCGGCGCGGACCTCGCGATTCATCGTCCAGCCAGGCTCGGTGACAAACGCGCCGGTCTCGTTGGTGAGACCGATGGCGTTGCGCCCCCGTATGCCCGCACCCGCAAACAACACCGCTTGCTGCGGATGGTGATCGCGACCGTTCTGCTCGTTGAGCGCCCCGACCGTGCGTCCGAATTCGCCCATCACGACAATGAGGGTTTCATCCAGCAGGCCGTCCTGCTTGAGATCCGCGATCAGCGGCCCGAGGCCATTGTCAAGAGTACGCGTGGTGGATTGCACATTCGCGTTGGGCGCATAGATGTTCGTATGCTGATCCCAACCCCCGAGCGTGATCTGGATAAAGCGGGTTCCCATGTTGGCGCGCAGCAGGTTGCGGGCGGCGATGCAGGCGTTGCCGAAACCGTTGTTGCCGTAGAGGTTTCGCTGCGCTTGATCGAAGGTGAAGATACTCGACACCTTGGGGTTGTACATCAGCTTACGGGCCGAGGCGTTGAAGGTGACGAAATCTTCTGTCGCTTCGCCGTAGCGGGCCTCTGTACGGAGATCCGTATCTAAAGAAAGCGATAGATCATAGCGACGATTGAACACCGGCTCGCCATCCGGATGGGTGGCTCCAGGCAGACCACCGCCGCCAGGCGAGATATACATCGGCGCGTGCTCGGGCTTCAGGTAACCTTCCGACGGACCGCTCGCGACATTCAAGGACATGAACGCAGGCAGCGTACGGTCCTTGGCGCCCAACTCGAGCGAGATCACCGACCCAATATGAGGGGCCAATCGGGCCAGAGCGTTCGCCGGATTTCGGGCCAACTGCGCCCAACTCTGTGCAATGCCATGAGCCGTTGCCCAGGCGCGGACGGATCGCACCACGGCGATCGAATCCATCTGCTCGGCCAGCTTCGGCATCAAGCCTTGCGGCCACAGAATGTTGCCGTAAGTCGTCGGATTGAAGTATGCCGGAGTCCAAGTGCCCACCTTGAGATCGAAGGTGTCAGTGTGGCTCGGCGCGCCGTTCAAGAAGACGAAGATGACGTTCTTCGCGCGTCCACCGCCGCTCACCGTCTGAGCGGATGCCTGTTGCGTCGGCAGCAGGAAGTATCCCCCAACCGCTGCGGACATGCTCTGGAAGAACACGCGCCGTGAGAGGTGGGCACCGCGCCAGAAGCGCGATCTGGTCTTGTTCGTCCAGTCTTGCCCGAAGTGATCTTTGCCCGCGTAGACATCTTGGACGTCGCCGTCCGCTTTGGGATGGTTCAGGAAATCGTGTTTCATGATGCGTCCTTTCTAGTAGCTGAACAGGAAGTCGATCTTGTTGATCAGTGCCCAGGCGAGATCTTCGAAATAGGAGTTCCGCAGGGCGGCGGTGGTACCTTTTGCCAGATGGGCGACTGCCTTGTCGCGTTCAGTCTCCGTTGGCGTGCGAGAGAGGAACGTGAGGAACATTTCGTCCACAGCATTTCCATTGTCGGTGAGCTTAACGATCTCTTTCAGCGCGGGCGAATTCGCCATCTTGATCTTGTTCACCACGAAGCTGTCGTTCATCAAGGCCAACTGTTGCAGCGTGGAAGAGACCTGCGTGCGAGGCTGATTCTCACGATTGCCACGCCCGAAGTTCGCCATGAAGGTCCGAGCCGCACCGTCGCTACTAGGCTCATTGGAATCTGGCACCTGCATGGCCCAGTTCATCGAATCACCCCAACCCGGAACTCTGAACGTGGGCACCACACCGGTTGCCTTGGTGATGGAATCGTGAATCTCTTCGGCTTCGAGCCTCCGCACATAGTGACGAGCAAACAGCGGAACCATCTCCGGAGTGAACGCCAGACCCGGATACTCGGAACTCAACTGGTATGCCGAAGACTCTGTCAGCAACCGCAGGTAGGCACGCAGGTTGAAGTCATTCGCTTTCACCCAGTCAGCCAGATCCTCAAGCAATTGTGGATGTGTGGCCTGTAGCGCCCATCCGTCTCCCGGAGGATTCTTCGGATCGAGCCGCGCCGGATCCATCGAGTCAACCGGATCCACCAGCCCAAGATTGAACATCTGCTTCCAAAGCCGATTCGCAATGTTCCGTGCGAACATCGGTTCCGCGACGAGGTTTTTCGCATACTCCTCTCGCCAGTTGTTCGAAGTGGCTTTGGCACCGTGGCTGAAACTCCACTCGGGAGTTAGAGTCGTTTGCGTTCCGATCGGCGTCCGATTCGGACGGTTGCCAAAAGAGGTCCGCAAGGAATAGCTGCGGTTGGTGACATCGTTCACCAGGAAGCTTCCAGAATAGGGATGCGCGCGCTGCTCCTCCGGAGTCAAGCCGGGAGGAAGAGAAAATCCGGCGACATTCGTTCGGGCAAAGTACGCGGACATCTGCTGCGCCTGAGTACGAGTGACCTTGCTTGCCCACAGGTTCAGTGGCTCAAGGTGAAACTTGCCCCCATGGCACATCAGGCAGTCGTAGTGCTGGATGCCCATAAAAATATTCGCCGATCGGAGCGCCATCGTGTCGTAGGTATCTTCAGCAGGGCCGCCATTGGTTCCCGCCGCCACCATGTAATTCACAGCCGCGTTGCCTTCGTCGTAGTTATTGCCCGTTCCCGAAATATACTCGACGACCATATCCCGAAGTGGACGTCCGGATTGCACGGCCACCCAGTTGTACTTGTGTAGTGCATTGCGTCCGTTTGGATTTTGGTTGCGGTAAGCGCCGGTCGGAGACTGGGATCGATTCCCGACCCACTCGTCCATCCACCAGGTCCACTTATCCGCAAACGCTGACGAGTACAGCAGCTCGCCGATCAACCTGCTGCGCTTGTTCTCATCCTTGTCCGCAAGGAACGCCCGGACCTCTGACGGTACTGGCAGGCGGCTCGTCAAATCCAGATAGATACGCCGCACGAACTCCGCATCCGTAGACAATGGCGCAGACTTCACCCCTGCCTTGGCCATCCTCGAGAAGATCGCCTCGTCGATGAAGTTCTGCCGGGGAATCGAGTTCGCATCCACCAACCGGCTGACAGCCGTCGCTTCGCCAGTCAATGCGAAAGATGCCCGGCTCTTCGAAAAGGCCATCGACCGCAAAGCCACATCCTCCGTCACTCGCTTCGCCCGATTGAGATACGCATCGGGATCCGCTTTGAACGAACAGTTGTCGCCCGACTGCGCGAGCAGTATCGGGCTAATCAGCAATACCGTGAACCGTTTCATTTCGGCAAGCACGCGTGTTTCACTCCTCTGATTAGGTCCGGGTCCCGGATGATCAACAAGGATTCAGGATGGTCTGAAAACCCATGGTCGCATGAATAGTTGCGCTGCGACGTCACATAGCAGAGACAAGTTACACCCTCGTTTGACGACACCTTTTCTGAAAAACTTTCGTCTCTTCGTTGTAAACCACGATTCGTATAATCGAAAGAGATCCTGAACCATGAACCGTAGAACCTTCCTCGGAACTTTCGCCACCGCTTCCGCATCCTTATCGGCAGCCCCCGCCACCTCTATAGACTGGCCTCAGTGGCGCGGCGCGAAGCGCGACGGGATTTCCACTGAAAAGGGACTCCTCAAGGAATGGCCGTCCGCCGGACCCAAGCGTCTCTGGCAAATCAACACCCTCGGCGAAGGCTACGGATCTCTCGCTCTGGTCGGTGATCGCATCTACGTCCACGGACGCAAAGGCAACGACTCTGTGGTGATGGCTCTCGCCCGCGAAGGCGGTGCCACCGCATGGACCGCAGTCATAGGCCCGCGCCTCGAACAGGATCGCGGCGGCGGACCCCGCGGCACCCCCACCGTCGACGGCGAACACATCTTTGCTTTAAACGAAAACGGCGACCTCGCTTGCCTCCGAACAAAAGACGGCAAGATTGTTTGGAAGAAAAACATCCTGCAAGAATACAAAGGCTCGAATCCGCACTGGCTGATCAGTGAATCGCCACTCGTCGACGGCAACAACCTGATCGTTACCCCCGGCGGCAACGACGCTTGCGTGGTCGCGATGGATAAGCTGACCGGCAAAACCGTTTGGACCTCGAAAGGCCTCAGTGATCCCGCCGGCTACGCATCCTGCATCGTGGAAAACATTCAGGGCGTGCGCACCATCATGACGCTCACCGCCGATGCGGGCGTTGGCGTCCGCGCCTCCGATGGCAAGCCCATGTGGCGCGAAACCTCCCCCGCCAACGGAACCGCCAACTGCACCACTCCTGTCTATCACAACAACCGTGTCTTCTACACCTCCGCCTATGGCACCGGCTGCACCATGATGGATCTCAGTGCCAAGGCGGGGCTCATCTACGCCAACAAAACCTACTTCAACAACAGCATGCAAAACCACCATGGCGGGGTCGTGCTTCTCGATGGCTATGTATATGGATTCTCCGCCAATATCCTCACCTGCGTGGAACTCGCCACCGGCAAGATTACCTGGCGCGAACGCAGCGTCGGCAAAGGAGCGGTGACCTACGCGGACGGAAAGCTTTATCTGCTGGGCGAGAATCAAACCGTCGGTCTGGCGGATGCAAATCCAACTGCCTACAAGGAACTTGGCCGCTTCCGTATCGAAGATCAGGGCCGTCCCAGTTGGGCGCACCCCGTCGTCTGCGGCGCGAAGCTTTACATCCGAAACCAGGGTCTGCTGAGTTGCTACGACATCAAAGCTTAGCGCTGGTTCTGTTCGCAGCAACTGCGGCAACAGCCTGTGCCACAGAAATCCAGCTTTCCTACAATGTCCTCGAACGCCTCATCGCCCAACAGGTCTTCACCGAAGACGGACGCAAGTACGTCCAGGGCAGCAAGGCCGCCAAGTGTACGTTCGCCTATCTCGAAAACCCTCGCATTGCCGGCGCGAACGGACGCGTCATCATCAAAGCCAAATTCACAGGCCGTTCGGCGATTGACATGTTCGGACGTTGTGTCGGCTTGGGAGACGCCTTCAATTTGACAGTTGTCGGCCTGCCTTACTACGACAAAGGCCGCATCTCATTCAAAGACATTGGCGTTGAGACGGACAGGGATGGCTTTTATATCCGTCGCGTCCGGCAGGCTCTCGTTCAGAGTCTCTCCAAGCAGTTCGACTATCAGATTCAGAACGACGCCAGGAAACTGCTGGAGCAGCAATCGGAACCGAATCCCCCATATAAGCGCCAGATGATAAAGTTCGACGTCACACGGATTCAAGCCGCGGACAAGTCCCTGATCCTCACCGTCGATTTCATTCTTTCGGTTGAATAGGGATGTTAGCGGCAGCGATACTAGTGGTACTGGTCCGACACCGATTCTGATACCATAACGGGCAATTCGGCAGGAGCGTCAAGACTGGATGGTCGGAAAAATCATTCGAAACTACGAGATTGAGTCGGAAATCGGCTCGGGCGGCAATGGCGTGGTTTACCGTTGCCGTAACATCGTGACGAATGAGACGGTGGCGATCAAGGTCATCGGTCCGAAGTCGCTTGAGGATCCGGAACGGCTCCAACGTTTTCGCCACGAAGCCAAGATCGCATCGACCCTCAATCATCCGGGTATCGTCAAGGTGTTCGATGTCGGATTGGAAACGATCAACGGCATTCCACGGGATTTCATCGTGATGGAACTGGTGGAAGGCCGCACTCTCGCCGACCGAATCGGGGGACGACCGATGGCTGTCGCCGAGGCCCTTGGCTTCGCCATTCAAATTTCCGCCGCTCTCTCCGCAGCCCACGCCGCCAACATTATTCATCGTGACGTCAAGCCGTCCAATCTCATCGTCAACAATTTCGGCATCGTCAAGCTCGCCGACTTCGGCCTTGCCAAACGTCCGGCCAACCATCAGGCCGAAACCACCAGCATCCAACTCGACCTCACTCACGACGGAACCATTGTCGGATCCGTCGCCTACATGTCGCCGGAGCAAGCCCGCGGGTTGCCTCTCGACGGAAGGTCGGACATCTTCTCCTTCGGATCCGTTTTCTACGAAATGCTTTCAGGAAAACCGGCATTTACGGGTCAGACCACAGCCGACAAGTTGTCCGCCGTGCTCACCAGCGAGCCTCCGGACCTGATGGACATTCCAGCCGAGCTATGGGCAATGCTCGCTCGCTGTTTGCGAAAAGACCTGACCCGGCGCTGGCAGTCTGCCGCCGAATTGAGGTCAGCCCTAGAGGACTTCCGCTCCAGCGGATCAGGCAACAGTACGTCCACGATTCGGCGCACCACCAGCACCCGCCGGGCTTGGCTCGCGGCAGGCACCGGGGTGGCCGCGGGCCTGATTCCGTCTGCCTACCTTCTCACTCGCAAGCGAGAACCTGCCAGCTTTCAGAAACTGACTTTTCGCAGCGGCGATATCACCGGAGCAAGGTTCGCGCCTGGCAACTTCGTCGCCTACACCGCCAAATGGGATGGTGGACCCAACGGGCTCTACACTTGCCAACCTGGAAATCGCGAAGGGCGCCCTGTGGAAGTTCCACCGGCAATGCTACTCGGGGTGAATCCCCAAAATGAGGCGGCCGTGCTGCTCGATGGATCGAGTACCTTGAGCGTGGTTGCCCTTGCCGGGGGCGAACCGCGGCCGAGGTTGGAAAGGATCGCCGACGCCTGTTGGAGCCCCGATGGCCGACAGATGGCAGTCAGCCGCAGAATGGAGCCAGGCAAGTTTCAAATTGAGTATCCAGTCGGAACGGTTCTCCATCGAACCGATACACGAAGCGCGGTAAACCTGCGGGTCTCTCTTTCAGGCTCCGATCTGGCGTTTTTCGAGTACGATCCGAGCGTAGGCGATTTTCAACTGATGGTCATCCGTTCCGGCAAACGCAGCACTCTCAGCAAAGGCTGGAGAACAACCGGGGGATTGATCTGGGCCTCCAACGGCAACGAGATCTGGATCTGTGCGGCACGCAACGGCGAAGATCCAAGGATCTATGGCATCTCACTTAAGGGAAGTGAAAGAGCCATCTTTCAAACTCCGGAATGGCTTCACCTCCACGACATCCAACCCGACGGTCGCTTGCTGGTAGCACGCACCGATAGTCGGCTCAGCATTCGAGCCGGTTTCACCAAAGATTTAGGTTTTACAGGCGAGCGCGGACTCTCGTGGCTCAATGCCTCGAATGTCTGGGATGTCTGCGATCGGGAAAATCTGCTGGTTTTTGTCGAACTGAACGACGGGAGCAGCGGCAACCCATCCATCTTCCTCCGCAAGTTCGACGGCTCTCCCGCAAGATCGATCGGCGAAGGAAATCGCCCCTCGATTTCACCGGACGCCAAGCGCATCGCCTGCCTGCGCCGCATGCAGAACGGCGCGCAGGTGGCGATCTTGCCCGCCGGTCCCGGTGAGGCGGTACTAATACCGCAGGATGCCAACGACAGCGCGCTCATCGCCGAATGGGTTCCGGACGGGGAAAAGATTCTCGTCCATTGCACCAGCGGAACCTATCTGATGGTCCCTCAGCCGGGTGCAGAACGGAAGCGCATCTCCAACCCGGGAATCCGCGCCACCAAAACCTCCCCGGATGGTCAGTTCGCCGCGGGAATTGAAAACGGTAAGGTTTCACGGTATTCGCTGACGGATCGAAACGGCCCGGTGCCAATCACCGCCGCGATGGAAACCGAACAAGTCGTGCGTTGGACCCGCCAGGGCATTCTCGCCAAACGCGTTCAAGGCCGTGCCTGGATCGTGGATGCCATCGATCCCGTTACCGGAACCAGAAGCCGCTTTCGCGAAATCGTACCCTCCGATGTCGGCGCTGTGCTCTTCGAACCGCTGGTCTTTTCCTCATCCGCGGCGCTCTATGCCTACACCGTTCAACAGGATTCGGCCTCGCTCCATCTCGTGAGTGGCGTCGCATAGGCTTCCGCCTGTTACACTTCTAGTTTCCGCATGTTTAAAGGACTTGAACACACCGCCATCGCTTCCCCGGATCCGAAGCGTCTCGCTGATTGGTATTGCGAGTATCTGGGATTCCATATCAACTTCACTTATCAGGTGTTCTTCTTCGTGAAGGCACCCAACGGCACGATGCTGGAAATCATCCCTTCGGCTGGAGACCGCCCTGCCGCCGAACTGAAGACGCCCGGCATCCGCCACCTCGCCATCGATGTCGACGACTTCGATGCCGCGCACGAACAGTTGAAAAGCCAGGGCGTGAAGTTCATCGGCGAACCATACGAAGCGCTCGGCAACCGGCTTGTCTTCTTCGAAGACTGCGACGGCAATGTCCTTCACCTGATCAAGCGTCCGCAGCCGCTGCCGTAACCCAGTGCTCGACCGGATCTTTCGAGCATTCCAATACCGTGACTTCCGCGTCTTGTGGATGGGGGCGTGCACGTCCAGTATTGGCACGTGGATGCAGTCGACTGCCCAGAGCTGGTTGATCTACGACCTGTCCGATAGCACCATCCTTCTTGGTCTCGACCGGTTTCTAGGCGAGATCCCGATCGTGCTGCTGTCCCTTTTCGGAGGCGTACTCGCAGACCGCGTCAACCGCCGTTACATTCTGCTCGGTTCCCAGTTGTTGCAGATGATCTGTGCGACAATCCTTACCGTTCTCCTTGTGACGGGCGCAATTTCGAAAGCCAACGGTCGCGTCTGGCCGATTCTCGTGCTCTCGTTTTTTGTGGGAATCGCCCAGGCATTCGGAGGTCCCGCGTATTCGGCTCTTGTGCCATCGCTGGTTGACAAAGAACATCTGCCGAACGCGATCTCTCTGAACTCAATTCAATTCAATCTCGCGCGCGTCATCGGCCCCGCATTGGGCGGAACCGCACTCGCTACGCTCGGCGCAGCATGGTGCTTCGGCATCAATGCTGTATCTTATGTGGCTGTGATTTTTACCCTTTTGATCATCCGGCCGAGCTTTGTGCCATCCGCCACCAAGGCGAGCGTTTTCGAAAGCATTAAAGAGGGCATCGACTTCGTCCGCAAGCGGGCCGCCATGGTTCCGCTCATTGGACTGACGTTTTCGATGACCTTTCTCGCAGTGGCGCTGATGCAGTTTTTGCCGGTATTCGCCCGCACCATTCTGCACGAAGACGAAAAGGCCTTTACTTATCTTCTGATCGCTTCCGGGCTTGGATCTGTCGCCGGTGCGCTGGTCGTCGCCGCTTTCTCGAAACGTAGGGGGCTGGGCAAGCCGTCACTCATAGTATTGGCTATTTTAGGATTGCTGACGACAAGTTTCGCCTTTAGCCGCTCTTTGCTGGTGAGCCTGCCCATCGTGTTCCTCTGTGGGGGCGCACTGATCAGCATGTTCGCCATGGTGATGTCGATGGTGCAATCGATCATCCCCGATGACATGAGAGGAAGAGTCATGAGCGTCTACAATCTCGCGCTACGAGGCGGAATGCCTTTGGGAGCGCTGGCTGCGGGATACCTGATCCCGATCTTTTCGCTGCCCACTGTGCTCGCCTGGAACGGCGTGCTGATGGTGGTGATCTCAATTTACTTTTGGATGGCACATCGCGATGTCGCATCTCTCTAAAATCGGTTTGCTCTTCGCATCGCTCAGCCTCGCGGCGTTTGCGGACGACCTCACCAGGGCTCGCGACGCACAAGACCGGCCCTCGCTGGAAAAACAGATCTCGACCTTACGAGCCGCAGCCAAACCCGCCGACGCGGCATCTCAATACAGGCTCGCCCTCGCGCAATCCTACCTCGCCGAGGTCGCTCAGGAACTGCGCGATAAAGGCCAAGTGAAGGCCGCCGCGGAAGCAGGCATGGATGCGGCCAGGAAGGCGATCGCACTGAAACCCGATTCCGCCGAATACAACCGCTTGCTCGGAACTCTTTGCGGACAAGTGATTCCGGCCAATGTCCTCTCAGGCCTCAAATACGGCCGATGCGCGCAGGACTCCGTCGCTCAGGCACTGAAACTCGATCCCAAGCTCGCGGAAGCGCATGTCGCCCGCGGCGTCGGAAACTACTATCTGCCATCTTCCTTCGGAGGCGGCATCGAACTCGCCATCAAAGACTTTGAGAAGGCAATCCAGCTCTCGCCCAAGTCCTCGGATGCCCAACTGTGGCTCGGCATCGCCCTGCGAAAGGCCGGCAAAAACGTCGACGCCCGCAAGGCCCTGCAAAAAGCCGTCGATCTCAATCCAGCCCGCATCTGGGCCAAACAGCAATTGGAGAAGACCCCGGCACAATGACATCGCTGCTCCGCTGGGCAGCGCTTGTTGCCCTCACGGCACAAGGACTTTGGGTGATGCCCGGGCGGGCCTACCTGATTTCCGACACCCAGATCTACTCTCCGATGCTCGACCGGATCGTGGATCCCTCGCTCTACACCCGGGAACTCGTCGCACAAAAGCAACATCTGTCGTTGACCGTGTGGGATGAAGTGTTGCTCACCGTACGCCGCGTCACCGGCATCCCGCATGAGTACATTCTCGACGTTCTGCAAGCCCTCAGCCGCTTGCTTGGCCTCTATGGCTTGTTCCTCATCGGAACCGCTCTGGGGTTGTCTGAGTCCGCGGCATTGTTGATCCCAGCCATCGTTGGTTTGGGCGCCTCTGTCTACGGCCCTGCCATTCTGACGGTCGAGTTCGAAGCCGTCCCGCGCGGTATCGCGGGAATGCTGTCCCTTTTAGCTTTGGGCTGGGCAATGCACGGCACCAACCGAAACGCGGCACTGGCAGCAGGGGTTGGCTTCCTGTTCCATGCGCCGGCGGTCGTCCCGTTTCTGGTCGCTTTCACGATCTTTCAACTGTGGAGACGCGAGTTCCGGCCGCTTGGCTGGATCTCAGCATTTGTGGTGGTTTCCGCGATTTTCGCCTGGCTTCAACCCGGCATCGTGGAAAAACAGTCGTTCTTCACGATCGTCGATCCGGCATGGGAAGAGTTGCAGCGGATGCGCGCTTCCTACAACTGGCTCAGTACGTGGAAGCCCTGGGCGTTCTGGAACTTTCTCTCGAACGGAGTGGTGGCGGGCCTCGCGCTCTGGCGCATCTGGAAACACCTTGGCGTGCGTGCGCGCTTTTACTCCGCTGCGCTTCCGCTCATCGGATTATTGAGTTTGCCCATCGCCTGGTTCGTCATGGAACGGATGAAGTGGGCTTTGATGGCACAGGTGCAGCCGGCCCGCGCCGTTCTGTTTACGCTCGTCTTCGCCCTCATCTTGAGCATCGCCGCAGCGCTCTATGCTGTGCGCGCTGGCAAGTGGGTCGAGGCGGCTTTGTGGTTCGGCCCGAGTATCTTCACCGCCCTTCACACCTACCTTTGGGAACAGTATTCAATTCCGCAGCAAGATCTTCAAATGTCCGCAGTCGGCATCGCGGCCGCGCTGTTGACCGCATGGTTTTCAAAACGCTCGGCACAAATCACGATCGTGTCCGCGACACTGGCCGTCGGCGTCGCCGTGCTTTGCGGCTGGCTCTGGAAGGACGTCCTCAAGAAATCGAACTTCGCCTCGCCGGAGAATCCAGATCTCACCGCCGCTTCTCAGTGGGTTCGCCAAAACAGTCCCAAAGACGCCATGTTCCTGCTGCCAGAACTGGTGCGATCGAGTGAAAGCGGAGTCTTTCGCGTACGCGCGCAGCGAGCGCTGTATGTCGATTGGAAGATCGGTGGACAGGTCAACTATTCGCGCGACTTCTCGTTCGAATGGTGGCGGCGTATGAAGCTGGCGGATGACAAGACCCGCGCGCTCTCTTCCTGGAAAGCGGAAGGCGTCGACTACTTGATCCTCAAAGCCGCAACGGCATTCCCCCACGGTCGAGAAGTCTACCGAAACTCTCGCTACGCGATCTACAATCTCAATCCGTAATAACTTTGTAGTAACGCGCCATCCAATAAGGCAGGATATAGTCAATCCCCGCCCCCTCGATCGTGCCGTATCCGCCTCCAAGCACTTGAAACGGCGATCGCTGCCAGATGAAATCCGTCGTGACGCGGCGTTGCACCGGTATCGGATCGCACGAGCGGTCATCGGCGCACAACCGTAACTCGGTCCGTAAGTCCACCCAATCGTCTCGTCGCGGACGCTCCAACCACGCGTCAAGCATCGCTCGGATTCCCGCATCGCGCCGCTCATTCGGACCATCGATCGCCCTGGCAATCACATCGAAAAACGCATTGCCGTGATCGTCCGTCGTGCGCCGCAGAATGTCCCAAGCCTTCTCATAGTTTTCTCGGACATAGGAATTGTCACCACTGGTCAACAGCCCGTACATCGAAATGTGATCGAGATTGAACTTGAAGTACGAAGTGAAAGGCGCTTTGACTTCCAATGAAATCGGAACGATTGTCTCTGGAGCGAGAGTGAGGCTCATCGCCCGATAGTTGCCCGTGAAGTGGTCTTCATCCAGACGCCGGACCAGCTTGAGGATCATCAACTGCTGGTCGGCGCGTCCCCAGAAAGTGGTTGTCAGAGCACCGTCGGGATCTCGCAGAATCCAGTTCCGCTTCAAGAGGGAGTTCGCACCGCGCACCGCCAGCCAACGCACGATTGCCCTGATTTCCGCATCGTCAACGAGGTTCCAGGCCGCGGTCAAACCGAAGTAGACGCCCACCCACTGATCGCGCGAGACATCGGCGATATAGGTCCACTTTTGCCCGTCCACGGTGCCTTGAAAAGGCCGATGCTCATTCTCGCCCAGCACGAGCGCGGCCGCCCAAGGGGAATCGACCGGAAACGCGCAGCGGGCCAGCGTATCGTTGCCCGTCACATCGAACAGAATCCGGATGCCATGCAAGGCTGCACGGATGTTGTCGAGAGACTGCGGCGACTTCGTGACGGCATAGCGATACGATTCCGCCGCAAGGTAGTGCCCGGTCCAGATCGCGGAATCGCCACAACGCGAGTAGCTCACAACTTCGTCGCTATCCGGCGAAGCATACACTGGATTCAAAATGCCCGCATGAGGAAGGTGTCGCTCACGGATGCGTTCGTCGATACGCAAGGCATCCGGTTCGGCCGCAAGCAAAAACACCGACACGAAACCAATCAGACCCGTCACGCCTTCAGGATGCCATAATACGACGCGCGTTGCTGATTTACGAGATGCCGCGCCTCCGCGTCATCGCGACCGAAACGCAGCAGCGATTGACGGACCATTTCCAAGCCGCCTTCGAATTCGGGCTGTACGGTGATCGGAACACCCAACTCGCGCAGTTCCTCGATATGGAGCGCCTGGTTGCTGCGGGCAATCACAAACAGATCTGGATTCGCTCGCCGCGCACCGGCCACGGCCAGAGCCAGAGTTCCGGGATCGGGCATCGTGAGCAGCAGCAGACGGGAACGTTCGGCGCCGGCCGCATGCAGAATCTCATCGCGCGTGATGTCGCCCCACAATCCGTCAAGCCCGTCGGAAATGGCGTCTCCATAAAGCGAATAATTCGACTCAACGACGAGAAACGGGATGCCCGATTCTCTTAGAGCGAGCGCTACGGCCCGGCCCGTCCGCCCGCAGCCGGCAATGATCGCGTGCCCCGAAAATTGCCGGTCGGGGATCATGAATTCGCGTGCCAGCGGCTTTGGGTTACGCCACTTCCGCCAGACTCGGCCCAGTGGCAGTGCAAGCGAAGAAACGACCGGCGCAATCGCCATCGACAAAACCGTCAAGGTCAGTGCCAGATCGTAGACCGGCTTCGAAACCAGGCCGGAACTCAACCCGGTCCGCGCCAGCACGAACGAAAATTCGCCAACCTGCGAGAGTCCGAGGCCGATGATCCACGGAGCCATGTGGCGATATCCGAATGCCCGGGCGATCCAGCCAAAGATCAGCGCCTTGCCGATCACTACGCAGACGACCGAGATGGCGATCAATCCAATATTCGCGAATAGGTACCGCGGCTCGAACAGCATCCCTACCGAGACAAAGAACAACAACCCGAAGATGTCGCGCAACGGAACGACATCGCTCAACGCCTGATGGCTGAACTCGGATTCGCTGAGCATCAGACCCGCCACGAAAGCTCCAATCGCGAAAGACAACCCTGCAGCGTGCATTCCCGCACCCACGCCAACGCCGATGGCGACAACGCTAACAAGAAACAATTCACGCGAGCCCCAGGACAAGATCCACCGCAGCACAGGTGGCAAAAAGCGAGTTCCCGCAAAGTAGACAATTACTAACACCGCCCCACCTGCGGCGAGCGCCACGGAAATGCGGGAGAGGAGTCCGCCTCCGCTCGATCCCAACTGGGGCAACACAATCAGCATCGGAACCACGGCCAGATCCTGAATCAGCAGAAGCCCGATCATCACCCGACTTGCCAGAGTGTTGGTGACGCCGGACGCAGCCATTACTTTCAGCACCACCATCGTGCTCGACACGGAAATCATCGAGCCAAACCAAAGGGCCTCGCTGAAAGGCATTCCGAGCAGTTGAACGCCGGCCAGGGCCGCTGCGGCGATGGTCAGAATAACCTGCAGTGGACCGCCGAAAAGCGTCACATTTCGAACCACTCGCAGATCGCGAAACGAGACTTCGAGTCCCAGAGAGAACAACAGGAGAGCGACGCCAATTTCCGCCAGCGTTTCGATGTCATGGATCTGGACGACGGTGGGTCCCGCCGTGTGGGGACCCACCGCAATTCCAGCGAGTACATAGCCCACAAGCAGCGGCAGCCGAAGGATGCGCGCAACGATTCCGCCCAGCAAACCAGCAACGACGATGAGGACGAAATCCGCAGCGATACCCAAATTCAATTGTCGTTGATTGTCATCGCTAGAACTGCACGGATGCCTCGGCCGCCGCAGCCTGCGCTCTTCCGCCGAAATGCCATCCGGGCGCAGCGCCGCCAACGTATCCCGATATGTTTTCACCTTCGTTGCGTCACCGGACCATGCCTGAGATTCCTGATAAACAACGCGTCGCGATTCGAGCGCGGTCAGCGCATAGGCTTGCGTGCCCAGCGTTGCCATCTCCTGCATCGATGCCGAAGCGGGCCGCGCTGCCAATGCTTGCACTCGCGCTCTCACCAACTATCTGAATTGCGCCTCTTTCTCGCTATCGGCTCTCGTATCGGTCAGCGCAAGATCGAGCGCCTCTTTCGATGCGGCATCCGTATACTTCTTCACTGCCGACGCACGGCCAGTTGCCCGAAGCCAACATGCGGAGGCCACGGCGAAGCCTGTACCGCAGCAGCCTGCATCGCCGCCGCGCGAGCCTCGTTGAGACCGCGCCAACGGCCCACAACGGCCTGCCCTACTGCCTGCTGCATGTATTTCTCCTTCGGATCCTGACGCAGCCCTTCTTCGTAGTAGCCGATCGCTGTCTACAGATATTCGTCCACCCGTACAGGATCTTGCCGTTGCTGCAGCATGTCGTAAGCTTGCACTTCATACACCGTGCCCGGATTGTGCGCCCTGTCGCCCATCATGTCGAGCTTGCGAGGGATGGTGGCCTGCCAGCTTTGCACTGCGCCGCCGAAGTCCCCTACCTTCGCCAGCTTGTTGCCACTCTTCTGCTCGTCACTGATCGAAAGCGGGATTTCCACCTCTTCGACACCCGGATTGTAGTGCTTGGCGAACTGCCTGGCGACTTCATCGATGAGAATTCCCACGATCTGATTCTGCTCTGGAATCTGGCGGCGATCCACCTGATCCACTCCGTCGAGACTCACATCCACGCTTGTCAAAGCTCGAAGCGGCGGTGAAAGAATCGAGCATTACGCCGGTGGCGGTTTCCACCAGTTCGGCGCGAACCGACAGTGCGCCACGTCCGATCCAGTGTTCCACCTGCACCCGGCGAACCTGCAGAACCGGCTGACCGGTAACGCCATCCACAACCACCGCGCCTCCGCGGATCACTGGCGCGCCGCGATCCTGCACGCTGCGCAGCAGATTCGAGCGCGGTGGAAAATACTGCGTGATGGCGACGCGAAGCGCAGCATCGCCATTCGCCGGAACGACAGTATAGGGGTTCCGAAACGCCTGTTCCAGAGCGCCCCGAAGCGCATTCGCGATGCTCGGAATTCTCGCGTTGCCCCGCTGCGGATAGGCATCCTGCACGACTTCGCATCTCAATGGTGAATGCGCAAAATCATCACTGCCGGGGTCACGGCCACGCGGTAACCTGAGTTATACAATGAGTCCTCAATCGCAAGGCACGCCGCAGAGGCAGCCAATTCCGGGTGTTAAGAATCTCATCGCAGTCGGATCGGGCAAGGGTGGTGTCGGCAAAACCACCGTATCGGTCAACCTGGCGATCTCGCTCGCCCGCCAAGGCTTCAAGACTGGCTTGATGGACGCGGACGTTTACGGTCCCAACGTCCCCCTCATGATGGGTATCAACGAGGCCCCTCGCGCCATCGGTGAGAAGATCGTGCCACTCGAAAGCTATGGCGTTCGCCTGATGTCGATGGGCTTTCTCAACCCCGGCGACAAGGCGCTTGTCTGGCGCGGACCGCGTCTGCATGGCGTGATGAATCAGTTTCTGTTCGGCGTGGAATGGGGCGAACTCGACTATCTGGTGATCGACCTGCCTCCGGGCACGGGCGACGTACAGTTGTCGCTTATCCAAACCGCGGCCATCACAGGTGCCGTCGTTGTCACGACACCCAGCGAGGTCTCGCTCGAGGACGCACGCAAAGCCATCGACATGTTCGAACAGGTCCGGGTGCCTATTCTAGGCATCGTGGAAAACATGTCGTACTTCGAGCATCCGGATTTGAAGGCTCCCGTCGATCTCTTTGGACGCGGCGGAGGCAAACGTACGGCGGAAGCGATGCATGTTGCATTCCTTGGCGAACTCCCGCTCGATCCCCAAATTCGCATCGGTGGAGATACCGGGCGTCCGGTGACAACGACTGGCAAGCCAACGGCATTCGATGAGATCGTGAAGAAGGTCATCGCCAGAACCGACGAGGTGCGCGCGGCGAAGAAAACCACCATCACGATGGAGGATTAGGGTTTTTGGGGGACCGTAGAGCTTCAGCGAACGGAGATTTCGAAGACAGCCAGGGTACTGCCGATCGCCTGTTCGAGTCGCGCATTCGCTTTGTTCCGTTCCAGTTGCGCCACCACCGCGCGGCGTCGCGCATCGAGATACTCGTTCTGCCGCGTCAGCACAAAGAAGTTGGTTGACTCTCCGGTCTGAAACAAGCGCGTCTCGCTATCGAGCTTCTCTTTCGCAGCGACTTCGCCGGCGGCAGCCGACGCGATGCGCTGCTTAGCGGTCTCGATCGCCTGCATCGCATTGCGCACTTGCGCTTCGATGAGTTGTTCCCAACGAGTCTGTTCCAACTTCAGCCGCTTGCCCTGAATCGCCGCCGAAACCTCCTGCGATTTGGCCGTACGATTGCGAATGTTCAGATCCAACGATACGCCAACTACAGCCGTTTGAAAGTTACCGCCAAACACGCCACTCAAAGCTGTACCGTAGCCCCCGATCAGGCCGGCCGGGGCACCGAAGCTATTTGAGGATGGCAACGGCGCGAGCCCCGCCAAGCGCGAGAGTTCATTCAAACGCTGCACCTGCGCGAGGCTCGATTCGGTGAACGGGTTCGGGGCGTTGCTCGAAGCTCCGCCGAGTCCGGCGTTGATGTAACTCGCAACGAGATCTACCTTGGGCTTCAGCAACTCGCGAGCAAGCTGTTGGTCGTAGCCATTGGTTTCCATGCGCATCGCCAGTTGCCGCAGTTCTGGACGCTTGGAAATCGCCTGCGTAGCGGCCTCTCGGACATCTGCCGGTATCTCGATGTCGTTGCTCTTGCGATCGGTCGGAATGATCTGATCGCCCCAGATGTTCGCCGTGCGATTCGGTGCCAGCAATGTCTTGAGGTTGTTCTCGACCTCAGACAGCATCCCGATGCTCGCGTAGTTGAGATCCAGACGGCGTTCCAATTCGGCCTTCGAGGCCGAAAGTTCGATTGGCGCCAGAGAGCCGGAATCGATCATGCGTTGATTGCGGGCGTATTGTTCCCGGGCTAGAGCCACGGCCTGACCAGTCACTTCCACATCCTGCCGGGCGGCAACAAGATCCCAGTAGCTCTGTTCCACTCGCGTGACGATGTCGATCAAGCGAAGCTGAAAGTCCGTGTCGGAGATATTGAGTTGCTTGCGCCGGATACGGATTTCATTGCGCTCGCGATCGAGCAATCGGCCACGCAACAGCGGCTGCGTGAAGTTGAACGAGAGCTGCGAAGACGAGTAAGGATTCAAGCTGGCAAAGGGATTGTTGGTCCGCTGGCGAAAGTTGTCGAAGCTCAGAGAAGCAGTCGATCCCCACCAGGGGGTGTGTCCGAGAATCGTCGCGTTTTGCGTATTGACCCGATCCGCCAAAATACCATTGACTCCCGCCAGTGGCGAGGGAGTCGGCTGATTGCGATGATCGTAGCGTGGCGTGTAGCGGAACACCGGATCGAAAACGCCTAGCGCGCCCTTGATGCCTTCCGATGCCAACGCCTGATTCGTACGTTCGATCTCGATGTCGAGATTGTTCTGCATTGCCATTTTGACTGCTTCTCGCAGCGTCAGCTTCGTTTCCGTCACACCGACGCCGACACGTTCCGCAGCCGGCAGCGAGAGCCCCAGCAAGAGCATCGCCAGGGGAGCAGCCACCGCGCGACGGAACGTGATCCAGCGCCCAAACTTGCCCCACAGCGGCGAATGCGCTATGTCGTCGAAGAAAGAGTACGCCACGGGTGTCACGAGCAGCGTCAACAGCAGGCAGAGCGTCTGTCCGCCAATGACTGCGATGGCAACCGTACGCCTCGTACCCGCGCCTGCGCCGGTGCCGAGGGCCAGTGGGATCATGCCGGCCACGAGGGCCGCGGTCGTCATCAGAATCGGACGCAAACGATCTTCGCAACCCTTCAAAATGGCCTCCAGTCGCGGCATGCCTTTGCGTCGCAACTGCTTGATGTGATCGATCTGCAGAATCGAATTCTTCTTCACGATGCCGAACAGCACCAGGATGCCCAGGCTCGAATAGATGATCGAGAAATTCTCGCCCATGATCAACAAACTCAATACAGCAAACGGAACCGACAACGGCAAGCTGAGCAGGATCGTAATGGGATCGATGAAGCTCTCAAACTGCGCCGCCAGAATCATGTACATGAAGATCAGCGAGAGGATCAGCGCGATCGCATAGTTCTGACCCGCGCGGCCCAGTTCTTTCGAACGTCCCAGCAGGCCTGTCGAGTATTCATACGGAAGATTCATCGAGGCGACGGTTTCGTTGATCGCGTCGATCGCTTCGCCGAGCGATCCGCCGGAGGCGATATTGCCCTGCACGAGAATCTGGCGCTGGCGGTTGAAGCGTTCGATCTTGGTTGGGCCGGTGGCGGGCTCGAAGTGCGCGAGATTCTCTATCGGAACGTTGCCAACGGTTGAGGATGGAACCGACAAGCGTGAAAGCACCGAGGGAGAATTGCGAAACGCCTTGTCCACGCGCAGCATCACGTCGTAGCGATCTTCGCCATCGCGGAAGGTCGTCGCCTGTTCATCGCCGCCCACCAGCGTACGCATCGCGGTTGCGACCGAAGCAACGCTGACGTTGAGATCCGCAGCTTTCTCGCGGTTGATCTGAATTCGGAGTTCCGGCTTGCCCGGTTCATAAGAGCTTTCGAGATCGACCACACCCGGCAAGGTCGCGACGCGTTTCATTACGGCCTCGGTAATCTGCGCGAGCTTCTTCAGATCGGGACCCTGAATCGCAAACACCAGTTCGCGGTCGGATCCGCCACCGCTGACAGCCGCCGGATACTGCACGCCGAGCGTCACATCGCGATACTTCTTTAACGCTTCACGGGCCATGCCCATGATCTTTTCCTGTTCGAACTCGCGGTCTTTGGGTGCCACCAGTTCCACGAGGATGCCGCCACGGTCCACCTGACGTTGGAAGTCCGCACCAATGGTGGAAAGCAGATGCTTCACACCGGGCAGCTTGCGCAGGTCTTCTTCGATCTGTTTGATCACCTGATCCGTACCTTCGAGGGAAGATCCCGGGGCAGTGCGAATCGTCACCTCGAACTCGCTCTGATCGGAGTTGGGCAGAAAGCTCTTGCCGATCTTCATAAAAAGCGGCACTGTCGACAATACGACGCATAGCGAAATGAGTCCGATAACCCAACGGTGATTCATCGACCAGCGCAGCATCGCGGCATACGGCGCTGCAAAGACGCGGAAGATGATTGTGTCTTTCGTGCTGGCTTCCGAATCTTCTTTGTGATCGAGCTTCAGGAACTTGGCTGCAAGCATAGGGGTCATGGTGAAGCTGACCACCAGCGAAATCATGATGGCGAACGCGGCAGTGTATCCAAAGCTGCTCATGAAGCGGCCCACAATACCGGACATCAGGGCCACGGGTATGAAGATGATCGCCAGGGACAAAGTCGTGGCAAGCACGGCAAGGCCGATTTCGCGCGTTCCTTCGATCGCCGCTTCCACCGGGGTACACTTCTTCTCCTCCGCCACCTTGAAGATGTTCTCGAGCACCACGATCGCGTCGTCGATCACGATGCCCACCATCAGCACGAGTGCGAGCATCGTGATCTCGTTCAGCGTGTATCCCATCAGGTAAATCAGCGTGAACGTCGAGATGATCGAAGCCGGGATGGCAATGGCGGCAATCGCCGTCGCACGCCAGTTGCGGATAAAGACAAACACCACGAGCGCGGCAAAGATTCCACCTTCCACAAGGTGGGCCTTCACGGCGTCGAACGATTCGACGATGAAGGGCGCGAGATCGCGTGTATAGGTGATCTGGAAATCGGCGGGCATTGTCGGCTTCACTTCCTCAAGCCTCGCCTTCACCGAGTTAATGACTTCGAGAACATTGGTTCCAGACTGTTTGCGCACTTCGAGCACAACAGCGGCCTTGCCATCCAAGCGAGCCATCGAGCGAGGTTCTTCGACACCATCGACCACATCGGCCACATCCGCAATACGGATCGGTGAGCCGTTGGGCGAAGCGACGATCACGCGCTTGAAATCCATCGGCTTTTCCACCCGGCCAAGGGTGCGCAGCGAGACTTCGCGATTGCCTTGATCGATGCGCCCACCGGGGATTTCGACGTTCTGCGCCGCAAGCGCCGCGCGAACTTGATCGATGGTGAGGTTGTAACTATAGAGGCGGTTGCCATCGAGAGTCACCTGGATTTGCCGCTTGCGGTCACCCACAAAGCGAACTTCGCCCACGCCCGGCAGGCTCTCAATGCTCTTCTTGATCTTGTCATCGGCGATCTTGGTGATCTCGCGAGCGTCACGCGGCGAGGCGATGACGATGTTCAAGATCGGCGTTGCGTCCGTCGAAATCTTGTCGACGATGGGTTGATCGGTGTCTTTCGGAAGGTCATTTAGAACCGTGTTGACCTTGGCGCGAACTTCTTGAATCGCCACGTCCGAGTCTTTCTCCAGAACGAACTGGATGAAGACCTGCGAGATGCCCTCTGCCGAGGTGGAACGCAATTCGTCAATCCCGGATACGGTATTGCAGACTTCTTCGATGCGCTTGGTGACCTGCGTTTCCACTTCTTCTGGAGATGCTCCGCGTAACACAGTGGTAATCGTAACGATAGGGAGTTCGACCTTGGGAAAGCGATCGACGCCGAGCTTGCCGTAGGCGAACATGCCCGTCACGAGCAACGCCATGATGATCATCGTGGCGAAGACGGGACGCTTAATGCAGATTTCCGCTAGTTTTTGCATGGCGTTATTTCGTGCCTCCGCTGACGCGAACCGGCGTGCCCGTGATCAGCGCTGCCTGTTGGGATGTGACGACGGTATCGCCATCTTTCAACGTTCCGGCGGGAAGTTCCACCATGCCGTCGCGCTCGTCGCCTGGAACCACACGATACTCCACAGCCTTGCCATCGCGCACCGCGAACACCTTGGTCAATCCGGCGATGTTGTAAATCGCCTGTTTCGGAACCAACAGCGTTGCCGAAGCCTTCTCGACTACCAGACGTACCTGCGCGAACATGCCCGGGCGCAGCCGGGCATCGCCTTTTGTCAGGCGCGCTTCCACCTGCAGTGAGCGCGAACGCGTGTCCAGTGAGGGATTCGATTCACGAACCACGGCTTGATAGGTTTCGCCGGGCAAGCCTTCTGTTGTGAAGGCCAGCGTTGTGCCGATCTTCACCTGGCCCGCGGCCGATTCCGGAATGTCGACGCGCAAGCGCAGCGGATTGGTCTTTACCAAGGTCACGATCGGCGCGTTGTCTTTAACGTACTGGCCAGGGGAGACGTGCTTCTGCGAAACCACCCCATCGAACGGCGCACGCAGTGTGGTATCGCCGAGCTTTTTCTGCATCATCGCGACATCGGCGCGGATCGATTCCATCGAAGCCCACTGCGTTCGGACCTCGTCGTTGACCGACTCGAGCGCCGCCTGCTGGGCGCGGTAGGCCTTTTCGATTTCGTTGTAGCGATCCTGTGAGATATCGCCGGTCTTGACTAACTTGGCGGCGGACTCGAACTTGAACTTCATGTCCTCAAGGCGGGCTTGCACTTGTCGTACGGCCGGCGTCGAAGTGGGCGGCGTCTTTTCCTGCCCGGGACTCAAGCCTAAGCGTGCCAACGCCTGCGCCAGCGCTGCCTTCGAACGATCGAGCTGGATCTGGTACTCCTGCTTGTCGATCTCGGCCAGCACGTCGCCTTTGCGAACCGCTTGGCCGAAATCGGCGCGAATCGTGAGAACGCGGCCAATGACCTCGCTGTTCACGGTGACCGTTTCATCGGGCAAAAGCGATCCCGTGACGGAGATCATGCGTTCGTAATTGCGGATTTCCGCGCGTCCCGTCGAAACATTGACGGCAGTCGGATTCTTTGCGGCCAAGGCAGCGCTTTCCGCAGCCTTCGCGGTTGCTGCTCCTTTGCCTTGGCCACAACCGCTGAGCAACAACACCAGAGCCGTGGCGAGGATGAGTAAGTAGGGAGTCATTTGATTTCCGTTGAGCCTGATATTCCGTTAAGAAAAAGATCCACCATCTGTTCGAGCAGCCGCTCTTTCGGCTGCGGATAGGGATCGAAATGATAGAGATTGACGGCCTCGGAATGGTGGGCCACCATCCCGATAAAAGCCCAGGCGCACGTCACGGGATCGACATGGCGAAACGTGCCCTGCTCAATTCGATGCTCGAAGTACTGCCGAAGCATGTCGAAAAACATCGATGCGTGGCGCGCGAAGAACATCTCTGAGAATTCCTGCCCTTCGAGGGCGCTGTAGAGCAGCAGGCGGCTCAGGGTAGGGTCTTCTTCATGCCAACGTGCAATGTTCATTGCCACAGCGTGCAAGATGTTGCGATCCGTGCCGCTCAGATCGGTGATCGCACAGTTGGCCTGACCGATTTTCGCTTCGACCTCGCATGACTTGAATTCGATGATCGCGGCGTACAGTTCGCGTTTGGTCTGATAGTGCTGGTAGAGAACCGGTTCCGAAACTCCAACGGCCAGCGCGAGTTCGCGCGTCGTCACGCCGTGAAAGCCTTTCTCGGAAAACAGCCGGATCGCCGCTTCGACGATCGCCTGCTTTCGTTCTCCTGCGGATAGACGGGATACAGCCATGGTGTTAGTAAGCACTAGGCTAGCATTCACTAGTCTAGTGATTACTAAGTTAGCAGATACTAATGGATCCCGTCAATACCTCTTTTTCAGCCGCAAGGATAGTCACTTCACGGATACGGCGCGATTGAGCATCCTGTAACAGCTTTACTTTGATGAAGTTATCGGAAAGCGCCGCAGTTCCGCCGTCGAGTGTCACGACGCTTAGGTGGCGCCCAATCATCGTCTTCAGAAAAGCCGTATGCTTGGCCGCCGCCAGATCCCGAAGGATCCGGTTCCGCTCTTTTCGAACTGGCATCGGGACCTGATCTGCATTTTCGGCAGCGGGGGTACCCGGGCGGCCAGAGTAAGTAAAGACGTGCAAGTAGGTGAACGGCAGGCTCTCAATGAACGCTCGACTCTGTTCAAATTCGTCGTCGGTCTCGCCCGGAAACCCCACCATGACATCGGCCCCAATGGCGGCATCCGGCATTGAAGATCGCGCCCTGCGGATACGGTCTTCGTAGTGGCGCGGACGATACTTGCGATGCATTCTGCGCAGCACAGTGTCCGACCCGGACTGCAGAGGCGCGTGGATGTGTTTCGCGATCCGCGGTTCTGAGGCGACCAACGACAACAAGTCGTCCGACCAGTCCATCGGCTCGACAGACGAAAGCCGCAGACGCTGGATGTCCGTCTCTGCAAGAATCACCCGAACTAGGTCGACCAGCCGGATATCGAAGCCCGGTTCCCTGCCCCAGCGCCCGAGGTTGATGCCGCTCAGCACCACTTCCGGATAGTTGGCCGCGAGGGCGCGCACCTGTTCGATGACTTGCGCGGCTGGCATCGACCGGCTACGTCCACGTACGAACGGGATGATGCAGAACGAGCAACGGTTATTGCAGCCGTCTTGGATCTTGAGATTCGGACGCGCGCGATCGCCAGCAGCATCTTCCACGGGCGAGGCGAGAAAGTCGTGGCGAGCGAAAATATCCCCGACGTGGATTTGCGCGTGATACGACGGCGCTTCGATCTGGATCAACGGTGGAGCGGCGATCAACTCGGCGATCTGGGTCTTGTGCGAATTGCCAACCACCATCGAGACGCCCTGTAGTTTCGCGAGTTCCTCTGGCGCACGCTGCGCGTAGCAGCCGGTTACCAGAATCTTGGCGTCCGGATTCTCGCGATTCACACGGCGAACGGTTTGGCGAACATCGTCGTCCGCGGTGGCGGTGACGGTGCAGGTATTGAGGATGACCCAATCCGCGCCATGGTGCGAATCGGTCTTGGCGAGTCCGCGAGCAGCCAGCGCGGATTCAATGGCCGCGCCATCGGCCTGCGAAGCCCGGCATCCGAAATTCTGCACAATGAACTTACTCATGTCTCTACTTCAATTGTAAGAGCGTTCTGTAGAATGAAGTCCAATGCTCGGCAACAATCAATTTCTTCGATCGATTCGACTCCGGAACCTTTTGTCCTTTGGACAGGACTCCGAGGCCGTGGAACTGAGTTCGCTCAACGTCTTGATCGGGCCCAATGGTTCAGGAAAGTCGAATCTGATTGAAGCAATTTCCCTTCTGCAAGCTTGCCCCGTCGATCTGTTGAAACCGATTCGCGAGACAGGCGGTATCTCCGACTGGCTGTGGAAAGGAGCGGAGGCTCCCAATGAGGCCGAGTTGGACGTCTGCGTGAGCCTCCCATCGAAAACTGGAGCATTGCGTCACCGATTGTCGTTAGGAAGGGTGGCAAATCGTGTCGAAGTGATCGATGAGGCGATCGAGAATGAGCGGCCGAATTCTCCCAATGATAAGGATGTCTATTTTTACTACCGCTACCAACGCGGACACCCCGTCTTGAACGTGCAGTCACCCGGGACACGGCCCCCGAAGAAGCGTCAGTTGCAAAGGGAAGACCTCCAAATTGACCAGTCGGTTCTTTCGCAACGCAAGGACCCTGAACAGTATCCGGAACTGACCTACCTCAACACTTCGTACTCCAAGATCCGCATCTTCCGCGATCTCGAGTTCTCTCGCAATTCTCGATCGAGAGGACCACAACCAGCGGACACTTCACGCGACTTTCTCGCGGAAGACGGCAAGAATCTCGCGATGGTTCTCAACCGGTTCGATCATTTGGGCAAGCTTGAGACTCTGAATGAACGATTGACAGACGCGGACGGTACAATCAGCCGCATCTCGACAGCGGTCGAAGGCAACACAGTGCAGTTCTATCTGCACTACAAAAACCTTCGCGCCGCAGTGCCTGCAAATCGGCTCTCCGATGGTACGGTTCGCTATCTGGCGCTGCTGTCTATACTTCTTCATCCAGATCCGCCACTGCTTGTTTGTATCGAGGAACCGGAGATTGGCTTGCATCCAGATTTGCTACCCGAAATCGCTAAGCTGTTGATCGACGCGTCCCACCGAACGCAGTTGGTGGTAACGACCCATTCTGACATCTTGGTTGACGCTCTGACCGAAGTACCGCAGTCCGTTCTTGTATGCGAGAAACACCAGGGACCTACAACCATTGGTAGGAAGAGCGCCGAAGAACTCTCCTCTTGGCTCACGGAAGACTATGGGCTTGGACAACTTTGGCGCAAAGGAGAACTCGGAGGTGTCCGTTGGTGAAACTGTATGTCGAGGGCGGCGGAAATCCCGGAGATGCGAAACGCCACGACTTAGCGATTCAATGCCGAAAGGGTTTCTCGAAGTTTCTTGAGAAGGCTGGATTCGAAAACCGCATGCCCGGAATCGTGGCCTGCGGTGCCAGAGGCTTGACTTTCAGCGATTTCAGGAAAGGTTTGAAGTCCCCGGAATCGACGAACATCCTACTTGTCGACAGTGAAAGTCCGATTGTTGACGATTCTCCGTGGGAGCATGTCAAACATCGCGAAGGAGACAACTGGGACAAGCCGGCAAAAGCCTCTGAAGACGATTTGCATTTTATGGTGCAGACCATGGAAGCTTGGTTTCACGCCGACCGGGAAGCGCTGGCAAAATACTATGGAGATGGGTTCCAAGATTCAGCGTTGAAAAAAACCCCCGATATGGAACAAATCTCCAGGGGCGACCTCGAAAAGGGATTAACGATTGCTCCCAGGAACTGCAAGAAGAGCAGCTATAGAAAGGGAAGCCACTCGTTCGAGATCCTCGCTGCAATCGATCCCGCCAAGGTTCGAAAGGCATCGACCTGGGCGGATCGATTTCTTCAGCATCTCGACCGGCTGTTGTAGGTGCTCAATGCCTTCATCAAACTCATCGCCTTCCAGATCGGATCGTTCGCGGTGGTGCTCGGCGTTGCAAACAACTGTCCCTGGCTCGCCCTGATCGCGGTGCCACTGCACGATGAATCCCAGCGGTGCGGCAGCGCCAACTCGCGCCTGCCGATCCAGACCGTTTCGGACCCTCAGTCGCCGTCGTCGTCAACGACACCCCCTACATCGTCGATTTCGGACCCGGAGTCGTTCGCCGCGCTTCGGCCGCCAAGATCATGCCAGAGAAGCTGAAGATCGCTTTTGCCTCGCACCTGCATTCGGATCACACCGCTGGATTGCCGGATCTCATCCTCACGCCAGCGGTTCTCGATCGCCACGCACCGCTTGTGCTGTGCGGTCCAACGGGTATCAAATCGATGGCGGATCACATTCTCAAAGCCTATGAGCAGACATTGAAATCCGAACGAAAGGTTTGGAAAACGGCGATGCCAAGGCATACATCGTCGATGCTCGCGAGATCAAGTCGGGTGTGATCTACAAAGAGGAAAATGTGACGGTGAAGGCGTTCGCCGTGCGGCACGGACAGTGGAAAGAAGCTTATGGATTTCGCTTTGAGACGAAGGACAAGACGATCGTGATTTCGGGTGATTGCGGTCCGGATCAGGCGATTGTCGAGGCATGCAACGGCTGCGACATCCTGCTGCACGAAGTCTATTCGATAGCGGGGTTTAAGAAAAGACCGTCGATGTGGCAGAAGTATCATTCGAACTTCCATACATCGACGGTCGAGTTGGGCTGCAGGAGTTGCGGGATGTGTACAAAGGCCCTGTGGCGTACGGGGCCGATCTCAGCGTTTACTGAATATTCAGAAAGATCGGATCGCGAGCGCCTTGCACGGCCAGAGGCACATTCGGTCCGCGGTTGGCGTCCCCAGGGATGGTGACCTGAATCTGATAGAGCCCCACAAATCCCGGTAGCAGGCCCGCGAATGACGGGTTGATCTCGGGAGCCGGATTGAACAGCGATCCGCCGAAACGCAACAGCGGATAGGGATCGAGTGTCGCGCCCTCCGGTGCGGGAACACCAGCCAGCGCGCCTGTGGAGATAGGTCCGAAACCTGCCGCGATGAGCCGGATTCCCGATCCCGCAAGGACCCGAGCGGACGGCCCACCACCGGCGGTGGAGATGAAATTTCCATCGGTGTCGGTCGCCCAAAGGATACGCGGCCGTGCCCTCACGATCACGACGCTCACGGCGTTTCCACGCAATCCGTCTCGTTCGATGCGAAGCTGGCCTTCGCCTTCGGAAGCATCGAAGGGGATCTGTGCATCGATCTGCTCATAGCTGGCGTAAGAGATTGGCAGCGGCTGATCGTTGAGAAACAGCGCCGTGCCAGCCAACGACTGTGGCCAGGTTTCCCCGTCATTCACCTTTGCCGGATCGGCCAGTGTAAACATCTGGCCGAGGGCGGTCACCAAGTCTCCGAGTGCGAGTGTCCCGGTTTCGAAACCGAGTGTCGTCACCGCACCGTTGAACGATATGGCAGGTGGGCCCGGTGCCACAACTTGCAGCGTCACCGGTATTTCCAACGACTCGTTCGCGGCGTCGCTGGCCACGGTCACTTTGCCATTGTAGGTTCCAATGGCGAGCGATCCTGCGCTTGCCTTGATGTTTACGGTCGCTCCGTCAACGGCGGCTTCAAGCCAGGTTCCTTCGCCTGTAATAGCGGCGGTGGCCCCGCCGACGTTTAGAGCTCCGAGGCCGAGGTTGTTGATGAAAACCGCTCTGGAAAGAGATGCCGCGCCTTGTGCCAGACGGAACCCGACACTGGAGGAACTCGGTTCCGCGATGCCCTTGCGTGTGACCTTGATTCCCACGGGAACGCTGCGATTGTCGGCCGCCAGCGGCGAACCAGTGATCTGAAGGGTTCCGGTGTAGTCGCCTTCTCCGACGCCTTCGGGGGCCTGCGCGACGACTTCGTAGGAATAGATCGCACGGAAGCTTCCGCCCCCGGCCCCGAGTACCGTCAAGCGCGGGCCACCACTTGCGGACGCCGAGGCATTGAGAGAAGTACTCGTGGTGAACGCCCGACGCACTGGCGTGTTGTTCGGCGGAACCACAAACTGCATTCTGTCTGGAACGCCACCGCCAACCTGGACCGTTACGGCGATGGTTTGCGGCGCGTCAAGCGCATTGGGATCCGATACAGTTACGAACCCGCTAACCGTGCCGCGAGAGAGTCCGGAGGTTTGCAGGCCGATTCGGATGGCCGTGCAGACCCCGCCCGGCTGACTGCAAACCCTTGTATCGGCCGTGCTAACGGTCAGCCAGGTTTCCGACGAGGAGACGGAAATAGAAAGCGATCCATCCCCCTCGTTGTAGGCATCCAGCGTCTGCGGATTTCCATTCTGGCCCTGGGAGATCGAAAAGGGTCCCAGGGCAGCAGTGCTCAGACGGAGCTTCGGAGCCGCATAAGCGGCGGAGGTGGCCAAAAGGTAGGCCACAAACATTAGTCTCATATTATGTTTTATCGATTGTTGCAAGGCTCTTCTCCAGATCGATTGATCGACAGACGGACGTTTGGACGCGGAGGCCACGCGAACGGGTACGCTGAAGCGGCGCGGGAAGGACGGTCAACTGCTCTCTCAGAATAACACTGGGCGGAGAAAAATCCACAGGCAGGCTATCCTGGATTCATATGCCTTTCGCTTCCATTCCGGAGGCCATCGAAGACTTTCGTTCCGGCAGGATGCTGGTGGTGGTCGACGATGAGGATCGTGAGAATGAGGGCGACCTGACGCTCGCCGCTGAACACGTCACTCCGGAACTTATCAATTTTATGGCTGTTCACGGCCGCGGTCTGATTTGCCTGGCTCTTAGCGCCGACCGCTGCGACGCTCTGGAACTACCCCTCATTTCGCCATCCAATACCTCGCGGTTCGGAACTGCGTTCTGCGAATCGATTGACGCGAGGGAAGGTGTTTCCACAGGCATCTCGGCGGCGGATCGTTCGTTGACGATTCGCACGGCCATCGATCCCCAAGCGAAACCAACCGATCTCGCCCGCCCTGGACACATGTTTCCGCTGCGGGCGCGCGAAGGCGGCGTCTTAGTGCGTGCCGGCCAAACCGAGGCGGCTGTGGATTTGGCACGCCTTGCTGGCTTGCGTCCTGGCGGCGTGATCTGCGAAATCATGAACGAAGACGGCACGATGGCACGGCTTCCTCAATTGCGCGAGTTCTGTGCCCGTCACGAATTGAAGCTGATCTCGGTTGCGCTGTTGATTCGCTATCGTCTGCAAACGGAGCGGTTCACCACTCGCGTATCGGAAGGGCCGGTGAAAACGGAGTTCGGCGATTTTCATGCGATCCACTATCTCAGTGCTGTCAATGGCGAGCGTCACACGGCTCTGGTCAAGGGCGACATTGCGGGCAAGTCGAACGTGCTGGTGCGGATGCAGTCTCATTGTGTGCTGGGAAATGTGTTTGGCAGCAGGGAATGCGAGTGCCGCCGGACATTGCATGTTGGTCTCCAACGGATCGCTGCAGAAGGCGGTGTGCTGGTCTACCTGCACCAGACCGGGCTCGGTATGCCTCATGCCTTGAAGCCGGACGCATCGCAAGTGCAGCACGAGATTGGAATTGGAGCGCAGATCCTTTCGGATCTCGGCCTCACCACCATCCGTCTGCTCACCAATCGTCCGCGCAAAGCCGTCGGCCTAGAAGGCTTTGGTATCCAAATCACTGACCGGATCCCAGTTTTTCCATCGGCGTTGTAATAAGAGGCAACGCAAGGCGTCTTCAAGGCGTAGACTTTAGTACACGAGGTGCAAATAAGATGATGATGATCAATCGCCGTACTTTCCTATCGCTCAGCCTCGCCGTAACCGGCGCCGCGAGTTCTGCTTTCGCTGCCGTTGATTCGGCCCTGCTGGGCCTCGTTCCTGCCGACGCCACGGTTGTGTCGGGAGTCCATGTCGAGCAGGCGAAAGGCTCAGCCTTTGGGCGTTTCGTCCTCAATCAGATGCAGATGGATGATCAAGGTCTGCGGACCTTTATCATGGACACGGGCTTCGATCCGCGTCGCGATCTGACAGACATGATGGCGGTGACGATCGGCACGGGCGAGAAGACACAGGCTCTCATTCTTGGCCGCGGTGTGTTCAACCCCGGCAAGATCTTCAATGCCGCGAAGATCCATGGCGGGGGCCTAACGAGCTATAAGGGCATCGATATCGCATCGCATGAAGATGGGGCGATCGCTTTTGTCGACGCAAGCGTCGCCTTGGTCGGCAACGCGGCAGCCGTGCGTGCGGCGATCGACCAGCGCAGCAGCGGCAAGAAGTTGCCGGACGCTGTCGTCAAGAAGATGCAGGAACTGAGCGCCGCAAACGATGCGTGGTTTTACAGCACGACGTCGCCGGGCAATTTCTTCGCTGGCAAGATGAGCAACGAAAATCTCGGCGCGGCGATGGGCGATGGATTGATGCAGTCGGTCGAACAGGCTTCAGGTGGCATCAAGTTGACCGGCGCGGATGCTCGCATCAACGGCGAAGCGGTAACCCGTTCGGACAAAGACGCGACCGCGCTGGCCGATGTCTTCCGGTTCCTGGCGCAGATCGTGCAGAGCGGCAACAACAAACCGACCGGTGCCGCCGCCGACGCCGCCGCGCTGCTTGGAAAGATGCAACTCACCACGCAGGGCAAAGTCATGAAGGTGTCTTTATCGATTCCCGAAGATGTCCTGGAACGCCTTTTCAGCAAGCGCACGATGCACGTGGCCAGCAGATAACAGTACACTGTTGATTCCATGTCCCTGCAGATTTCGCGGCGTGAACGCGAGGGTATCGCGATCTTCGATTTGACCGGACGGTTGGTGGTGGGTCCCTCCACCACCCAGTTCCGCGAAACGCTGCAAAAGGCTATCGGCGAAGGCCAGAACAACATCGTCCTCAATCTGGAAGGCGTCGAGTACATCGATTCAACGGGTCTCGGCGCACTCGTGATTGGCTTTACCCTCTCCCAAAAAAGCGGCGGCGCACTCAAACTGCTGCACCTCAACCGTCGCGAGATGGAACTGCTTTTGCTCACCAAGCTCACCACGATTTTCGACGTCTTCAACGATGAACAGGACTCCGTGAACAGCTTCTTTCCCGACCGTGAAATCAAGCGCTTCGACATCCTCAGCTTTGTCCGTCAGCATCGCGACGAAGACTAGAGCCAGTAGAATTAGCGATAATCAGAGGGTGAAGACTCGAATCATCCCGGTCGTGGCGATGCTCCTGCTCGCCGGCTGCGCGAAGGACATTAACAACAAAGAGGCGGTGAGAATCGCGGTGGTCGATTACCTGACCAAACGCGCCGAATCCACTGGACTGAACGTCGCGTCCATGGAGGTCCAGGTCGCTTCCGTCTCCTTCCAGAAAGATCAGGCTCAGGCGATGGTGAGCATTAAGCCTCGCGGGGGAGCCGATGGGATGCAACTGTCGTACGCGCTGGTTCGCAAAGGCGATGCCTGGGAAGTGAAGGGCAAGCAGGAATCGGGCCCGAACCCGCATGGCTCGGGAGCGGAGATGCCTCCCTCGCAAGCGGCTCCTCCGCCGAACGGCGCCATGCCTCCAGGACATCCGCCTGTGGATCCCGCGAGAGCTGGCACCGGCGCACCCAAATGAGCAAAGTCGTCGCTGTCCTCGGTGGTGGACCGGCAGGATCCGTCGCAGCCGCGCGACTCGCCGACGCCGGACTTGAGACCATCCTGATCGATGAGAAGCTGGCGTGGGAAAAGCCCTGCGGCGGAGGCGTGACCTGCAAGGCCTACAAAGCCTATCCGTATCTGTTCGAGAACGACACGCCCAAAAAGATCGTCACCTGTTCGTTTTTGTCCGAACCTACGGCCGGAAAGACCCAACTGGAAATGACCCAGCCGCTGCTGATCTATTCCCGCAAAGACTTCAACGGAATGCTGCTCGATCGCGCTGCGAGGCAAGGCGCGAAGATTGAAAAGAATCGCGTCACCAGCGCCGAACGCACTCCTTCGGGCCGCTGGAAGATCGCACTGAAGAACCGCTCAATCGAGGCGGATTACTGTGTGGTGGCGTTGGGCGCGCGCAATCCGTTGCGCAATGTTGGGGCCGAATGGCGGCCCGGCGATACGATGACCGCGCTCGGATACTTTGTCAGTTCCAACCGCGATCATGTGGACATTCGCTTCCTCCCCGGATTCGAGGGCTACATCTGGGTCTTTCCCCGCCTTGGACATCTGTCCGTCGGCATCTGTGGCAAGGGTGAGACTGCGCAAGCGATGCGTGCGCGCCTGGAATCCTATATGGACGAAGAAGGCATCCCCTATCGCGATCAGGAGTTTTACGGCCACATGCTGCCGTCGCTCGAGAAAGCGAGTTGGCAATCGACACGCCTCGCCGGCGATGGTTGGCTGGCCGCCGGAGACGCTGCCGGGCTGGTAGATCCCGTTACTGGCGAAGGCATCTACTATGCGATCCGGTCCGGCGATGTCGCTGCGGCAACAGTACTCGAAAAATCTCCCGAGAGTCGAGAGGCCGCTTACCGCTCTCAGCTTCAGTCAGAATTTATGGACGATCTGACCTATGGCGCTCATCTATCCAAACGGCTGTTCTGTGAGTCGATCTTCGGTGCCAGCATGACGGCACGCATGATTCAACTCATGCGGCGCAGCCCGCGCCTCTCGCGCGTTGTCGAAGATCTCTTCGAAGGCAGCCAGGATTACCTCACTCTGAAGAGCAGCCTGGTGAGAGCAGCGGGTGGTTTCTTGCCCGAAATGATGTTGCAGGCGGTGTTCTCGACCAAAGCCACCATATGAAAACTTCCAATTCGCAGGAACTCTTTGCCAAGGCGCAGACCTTGATCCCCGGCGGTGTCAACTCGCCTGTGCGCGCGTTTCGCAGCGTGGGCGGAACGCCTCGTTTCATGGCTCGGGGCGAGGGATCCCGCATGTGGGATGTGGACGGCAATCCGTACATCGACTACATCGGCTCTTGGGGTCCGCATATCCTTGGGCATCGTCCCCAGCCAATCCTGGAGGCACTGCGCGAAGTGCTCGAACTCGGCTTGAGCTTTGGCGCGCCCACCGGACGCGAGATCGATCTCGCGCAAGAGATTTCCGAGTGCGTTCCTTCGATGGAGATGGTGCGTCTCGTAAATTCCGGTACCGAAGCCACCATGAGCGCGTTGCGTGTGGCCCGCGGATTCACAGGTCGCGACCTCACCATCAAGTTCGAAGGCTGCTATCACGGTCACGTGGATTCGCTTCTGGTGAAGGCCGGATCCGGTATGGCAACGCTGGGTATCGCCGATACGCAGGGGGTTCCGAAGGCTTTTGCGGATACGACTCTCGCCCTGCCCTACAACTCTGTCGATGCTTTAGAAACCGCATTCGCAACGCACGGCGACAAGATCGCCGCGGTGATCGTTGAGCCAGTCGTCGGCAACATGGGATGCGTGATTCCCACGCCTGAGTTCCTCGCAGCGATGCGCGGACTCACCCAGCGCCACGGCGCATTGCTCATCTTCGACGAAGTGATGACCGGGTTTCGGCTCGCACTCGGTGGCGCGCAGGAAGTGTTTGGGATCCGCCCCGATCTTTCGACCTTTGGCAAGATTATCGGCGGTGGCCTACCGCTGGCAGCCTATGGCGGACGTCGCGAAGTGATGATGAAGGTTGCCCCCGCAGGTCCGATCTATCAGGCCGGTACACTTGCCGGGAATCCGGTTGCTGTCTCCGCTGGACTGGCGATGGTGCGCTATCTGAAGACACATCCAGAGGTCTACACCAGGATTGAAAAGAGTACGGCTGCACTCGCCGCGGCTGCGCCATCAAACATCACGGTCAACCGCTTTGGCTCGATGATCACGTTCTTCTTCAAGCCCACTCCGGTGAACGACTGGGAATCGGCGAAGACCGCGGATACCAAAACTTTCGGCGAGTTCTTTCATCATCTGTTGCAGCGCGGCATCTACTTTCCGCCTTCGCAGTTCGAAGCGGCGTTTATCTCGGCGGCGCACAGCGATGAGGATATCGCGGTGACCGTCGCGGCGATCGAAGACTTCTTCCGGTAATGCTCTGCGACACCTGCGCGCACTGCAAAGTGATCGTTTCGGACAAAGGGTCCCGCTTCTATTTGTGCCAGAAAGGACTCGAAGATTCACGGTTTCCCAAGTATCCTCGAATCCCCGTCTGGCGTTGCGCTGGCTGGCTTAAGCGAAGTAAATCCACAGAGCCAGTATCGAAGCCGCCACAATCCCCGTAAGCACGATGTCGAAGCGTTTGGAGGGCTCTCTGGGTCCACTGCCCATCGTGAGCCCTTCTAGCTGCGCATCGCTGGAGGCTGTGGTGGCGAGGCTGATACCCACCATCAATAGCGAGCACAAGGCGAAGACGATCACACTGAAGTTGAGAAAACTGAACGCAACCAGGTTGTTGAGCGACTCGCCCAAGTCCATCTTCATGCCATTGCGCATGATGTCCAGCCCGAAACGCGATGCGCCGATGATTCCACCGACAACCAGCGTCGTGATCGCTGCTTTCGCGGTTGCGCGCCGCCAGAGGATTCCAATCAGGAACACCGCCGTGATCGGTGCGCCAACATAGGCTTGCACGCTCTGCAGATACTGATAGACCTCGGCGTTCATGAATCTGATCAGTGGTATCCAGGCGATGCTCAAGACAACGACCGCCGCGGTGGACCAGCGTCCGATGTTGACGAGCTTCGTTTCACTGGCCGTTGGATGCAGCTTCTTGTAGACATCCATCGTGAGGAGCGTCGAACAGGAATTGAAGACTGAACTCAACGACGACATCAGCGCGGCGAGCAGCGCGGCGACCATGAGTCCTTTGATGCCCGGAGGCAGCAGACGCATCACGAGCATCGGATACGCGTTGTCGCCGGTGACTTCGGTGGGCCACAGAACCTTGGCGATGAGGCCCGGAAGCACGAGGATGAACACCGGCAGAATCTTCAGAGCCGCACAGAAAAGCGTGCCTTTGCGGGCTTCCGAGAGGTTTTTCGCGCTCAGCGTCTTCTGCACGATCACCTGATCGGTGCACCAATACCAGATGCCGAGGATCAGGGTTCCGAATATGGTTCCGACCCACGGATACACCGGATGGCTGTTCTCTTTCACGATGTGGAAGAAGTCTGGTGGAAGATTCGCGCGCAGTTGCTCGAAGCCGCCCACCTTATCGAGTCCTAGCAGAGTGAGAATGATCGCACCAGCGATGAGAATCACGGCCTGAAAGAGATCGGTGTAGATGACGGCGGCGAGTCCTCCGGTGATCGTGTAGATGCCGGTGGCGACGACGAGCAGTATGGCGGAGGTCATGTAATCCCAACCAGCGATTTCGCGGATCAGGATGCCGCCGGCGAACAGTGAGACCGAGATCTTAGTGAAGACATAAGCGAAGATCGAGATCGCGGTGAGATACCAGCGACAGGCGGGGCTAAAGCGGCGTTCCAGGAACTCGGGCATGGTGAACACCTTACTGGCCAGATAGTGCGGGACGAAGACCCAGCCCAGCAGGAGCAGACAGAATCCGGCGGACCATTCATACACGCCGACCGCGAGTCCCGTCGATGCTCCGGATCCCGCCAAGCCGATGAAGTGCTCGCTCGAAATGTTGGTGGCGAACAGAGACGCGCCTACCGCGAACCATCCGATGTGTTGACCTGCCAGAAAGTAGTCTTTGGTGTCCCGCTCTTTGCGGGAATGGTAAAAGCCGATACCGAAGACAATGACGAAGTAGACAACGATGATGATGGTGTCGAGCATGAGTTTGTCTAGTCTATCTCAAGTTCCTCAAAAACGTTCTTGCAATCCGAACGAATACGTACTACTTTATTAGTAGGCCTCAATGAGAAAGACAGCATCGACACTGACCGAACAGGAACTGGAGATCATGAAGATCGTCTGGGACGTTGGCCCGGCGACTGTGAGGCAGGTCTATGAGCGGCTGCTGGAACACCGCGAGATCGCTTATACGACCGTGATGACGATGATGCAGGTGTTGGAACGGAAGGGCCGGCTACTGAAGTCGCTCGAAGAGAAAGCGCACGTCTACAAGCCTTCTGAGCCCAAGCAGAAGGTGATTGGCGGCATGGTGCAAGAGTTCGTGAACCGCGTCTTCAACGGTTCGGCCGAACCGCTCTTGCTGCAACTGGTCGATGACGACAAGCTGTCGTCCGCCGATATCGACAAGCTGCGAAAGATTTTGAAGAAGAGGTCCGCATCATGAACTGGACGCACTGGTCATTTCAGGCATTGTTCCTGATCGCCACCGCGGGCGCGACGCTGCACGTAGCTCGTGTGCGTGATGCGCGCTTGCGGTTGTGGACGCTGCAACTGACACTGCTTGCGTGCCTGCTGCTGCCAATGCTTGCTCCGACGCTGCCGTCGATCGTTATTCCGTTCGATGGTGTGGTTTCCGCTCCGTCTGGCATTGCCTCTAGGGTGACGCTGACGTTTTCGCCGCGGTATGTGTGGCTGCTTGGTGCGACTGTCGTGCTTTCGCGTCTGCTGCTGGCAATGATGCGCGTTCGTTCTTTGCGGAAGCAATCGCAACCTTTCGAACAGAGGGGTGCGGTGGAAATCCGCACGAGCGTGGAGGTGGTGAGCCCGGTGACGTTTGGCTTCCTGCATCCGCTCGTTTTGCTGCCGGAAACTGCGCGGACGGTGGAAGTGGAGGTTCGTGAGCCGATGATCGCACATGAGCTGGAACATATTCGACGCAAGGATTGGCTCATGGTGCTGGCGGAAGAGATCATCCGCGCGGCAGCATGGTTCCATCCTGCAGTCTGGTGGTTGCTCTCGCGGATCCGCGCCGCAAGAGAGCAGTTGATCGATGCGGCCGTCGCCCAAGCGGCGGGGGCCGATCGTTACGCGGAAAGCCTGCTGACGGCCGCGCGATGGCGCGCATCGTTACGGGAAACACAACCGTTTCCGGCGGTCGCCATGCATGGCGGCGGCTCGCTGGAACAAAGACTGCAGCGCATCCTCTACCCAAAGGAGAGTTCTATGACTCGATTCCATCGCGCGGCCGCTGTGACGGCTCTCGCGTTCTCCACATTCGGCATGGTCGCGATCTCGACCAGTGCTTTTCCGCTTTTTGCTCAGCAAAAGGTGAATCCCAAGATCATAAAAAAGTCGGTGCCCGCCTATCCGAGCGACGCCAAAGCAGCAAAGATCCAAGGCACCGTCGTATTGGCGATCCGCGTTGGCACGGACGGCTTCGTCGGCAACATCGAACTGGTTTCCGGACATCCGCTGTTGGCGCAAGCCGCCATCGATTCCGTGAGAACCTGGGAATTCGAGCCGGGCCGCAAGAACGGGGTCGCGGTCGAAGTTGCAACAACCATCGACATCAACTTCACGCTGAACTAGTTCATCGTCAACAGCACAGCCATCGTCTCGATCCCTTCCCAGAGGTTGGCGATGCGTAAATTCTCGTTGAAACTGTGCTGGTTATTGTCGTGGTTCACCGTCGGAATCTGAATGGTGGGGGCGCGCAAGATCTGTTCGATCATGAACAGCGGCACGCTCCCGCCCGTGTTCGGACGCTTCACCACCTTGCCAAACGCATTCTCGATATTGCGGATCACGGTCTGGGCAATCGGCAGATCCATTGGCGTGCGCACGGCGTCATAGCCGCTGCGTCGCACCTGCATCCAAGCCACTTTCAAGTGTGTCTTGCGCATCGCTTCATCGGGCTCTTTCTCGCTCACGAAGAAGCCCTGCTTTTCGATATGTCGCTTCAAGCGCGCCACCGCTTGGTCTTTGGAAATGCCCTTCACCAGGCGGATATCGATGGACACGGTGGCCGTGGATGGAATCACATTCGCCGCACCGGCGCCTACGTGGGCGCTCTGAATCCCGCGGATGTTCAATGAAGGCTCGGTAAGCAATTCAGAGAGCGTGCGTCCACCGCCATCCACGCCTGCCAGCCACAGTTCTTTCTTCAATTCGTCATCGTTGACGGGCATTTCCGCCAGCGCCTTCTTGTCGGCGGCACTCAGCGGCATGAGATCTTCGTAGAATCCCTCCACCAGGATTCTGCCGTTGTCATCCTTCATCGAAGCCAACAGCCGCGCCATGCTCATCGCAGGATTCGGAGCCCAGTTGCCGTAGTGTCCCGAGTGCAACTCACGCCGGGGACCGTATACGGTGAAGTCCACAATTTGATTGCCACGCGCGCCGAAGACAATCTGACGTTGACGGCTTTGATCCACGGGTCCGTCGCAGATCAGCCATACATCCGATTTCAAGACATCCTTATGCGCTTCAATGATGCGCGCCAAATTGGTCGATCCCGCTTCTTCTTCGCCTTCGAAAACGAGCTTCAAGTTCACGGTGGGTGCGATGCCTTTGGCTTTCAAGGCATCGAGCGCCGTGAGCATCATCTGGATCGGAGCCTTGTCGTCGGAAGCAGCGCGCGCGTAGAGACGCCACTCCGGATCGAATGTTGCATGGCCCGTGAGAGGTAGATCTTTCGCGCCATTGTCCACAATGCCGGTGCGAAGAATGGGGGTGAATGGCGTGCCGCCTTTCCAATCCGCGGGAGTCACCGGCTGGCCATCGTAGTGCGCATAGAAGACGACTGTCAGTTTCGCCGAAGGATTCTTCCACTCCGCATACACGACAGGGTTCGCATCCGGAACTTCCAAGAGCCGCGAGGTCAGGCCGCGGTTCTCGATCATCTTTCGCAGCAAGTCAGCATTGCGGCGGATGTTGGCGCGATCGGTCGCGACGTTGGGAATCGCGAGCAGAGTCGAGAACTCATCCATAATCGCGGGTTCGTTGGCCTTACGCCATTGGCGCGCGGCTTCTACTGCAGGGCTTTGCGCGTAGATCGCGATTGAGAACAGAAGGGAGATGAGCAACAACCGCATGCTTCCACGATACCCTTGAACGATGTATCGAATCGCGCTGGCGAACCTGCGATTTCCTGCCAATCCCGAGGAATCGATTGAACTCGCGCAACAAGCCATCGCCGAAGCCGCTGAAGCCAGGGCGGGCATCGTTTGTTTTCCGGAGTGCTTCACGCCCGGCTATCGTGCGCCTGGCCGCAATGTCCCGCCTCCGGATGCTGCGTATCTCGAACGCGCCTGGTCTACCGTCGTTGCTGCGGCGGGACGCGCAAACATCGCGGTGATCCTCGCCACCGAGCGCATCGTCGATTCCGCACTGCTGGCGACAGCGTTTGTGATCGACGCCGATGGATCGAGCGCGGGCTTTCAGGACAAGATCCAAATCGATCCCTCAGAAGAAGCTTTGTACTCAGCTGGCGTAGGCACGCGGCATATCTTCCAAGCGGGCGCGCTGAAATTCGGCGTCGTCATTTGTCATGAAGGATGGCGCTATCCTGAGACGGTTCGCGCGGCCGCGCGTCAAGGCGCGCACATTGTCTTTCATCCGCACTTCGCCGAAGCCGAGCCAGGAAGCTACCGGCCCACCAGTTTCGCCGATCCGGCGAACACGTTCCACGAAAAGGCTGCGCTGTGCCGTGCGGCTGAGAATACCTGCTATTTCGCCACTGTAAACTACGCCAGTGAGGGGTCGCCAACCACATCCGCCGTGGTGCGTCCCGATGGCACACTGCAATGCTTTCAGCCTTACGGCCAGCCCGGATTGCTGCTTGCCGATATCGACCTCGACGCCGCAACCGGTCTGCTCGCTTCGCGCTGCAAACCTGCGTTGATACAGTAGTGGTGCATGAAGAGAATCCTCATCCTCGCTGCCATCGGCGCCATTGCCGCAGCGGCGCAATCCGCAAAGCCGTTCCTCGGCCGTTGGGATCTGAACGTCACTCCGACCACCGGCAAGCCCTATCCGCAGTGGATGGAACTCACAGAAAAAGACGGCAAGATCGAAGGCCGCGTACAACCCCGCGGAGGCGGCTGGATGCCCATTCGCGGTTCGCAGTTCGCTGACGGAAAGCTGACCATCAACATCTCGCTCGCCTCAGCCCGCGGTCCCGCAGTTCACTGGGAACTCACCTCGACCGGCGCGGACAAGCTCGCAGGCATCGAGAAGCGCGGTGACAAAGACGGACCCACACTCGCCGCCGCACGCGCCCCAAAGCTCGATCGCCCCATGCCGAAATCCTGGACCAAGCCCGAACCGATCTTCAACGGCAAAGATCTCACCGGTTGGGAACCTATCGGCAACGTCAGCAACAACAAGTGGATCGCTCGCGATGGCGAACTCGTTAACGACAATCCGCTGGTAGATGGCAATCGCGGACCGCGTGCCGCCAACATCAAAACAACCGCCAAGTTTCAGGACTTCAAGCTCCACATCGAAGTGAATTGCCCGGACCACGGCAACAGCGGCATCTATCTTCGTGGACGCTATGAGATCCAGGTGGGTACCGAAGGAGGCAAGTTGCCCGACCACGAGATGGGTGCGGTTTACAGCCACTATCCGCCTCCGGCCAACGATTTGAACCTAGGCAAGTGGACCTCGTTCGACATCACGTTTGTTGGCCGCCACGTCACGGTTGTGCGCGATGGCAAGGTCTATCATGATAACGTCGAGATCCCCGGGCCAACCGGCGGAGCGCTCGACAGCAATGAATCCGAACCCGGTCCGTTCTTTTTGCAAGGCGATCATCAGGGTGTGATCCGTTACCGCAACATTACGGTTTCCGTGCCCAAAACATAGTTCGCACGGGGCGGACTCGCTCATCCGGCCCTGCCTTCGCGCTACAGTGAATTTGGCCTATTGGCCTACCATTCCACCGGGATCCTCGCTCACAGCCTGCCTCCGGAACTTTTTCGTCTTCCAAAAACCGTCCGTTTCGCAGCCAAGAGGTTCATGAAAGAAACATCCAAGGTGCGCAAGATCGCCTTTGTCGGCGATCATCTTCCGCGTAAGTGTGGCATCGCCACGTTTACGTCGGATATCCTCACTGCGATCGCAGATGCGTATCCACAAAGTCAGTGTTTCTGCGTTGCGGTGAACGACACCAAAGCAGGATATGAGTATCCGGAGGTCGTGCGATTTGAGATTGACGAGCAGGATCTTTCCAGCTACCTGCGCGCCGCCGATTTTCTCAACATCAGCAATGTCGATATCGTTTGCCTGCAGCATGAGTTCGGCATCTACGGCGGCATCGCAGGCGGACACATCCTGGCGTTCTTACGAGAACTTCGCATGCCCGTGATCACGACGCTTCACACCGTGTTGCAGGATCCGCGCCATGACCAGCGCCGAGTGATGCAAGAACTCCTTTCGCTCTCGACACGGGTCGTTGTCATGGCGGATCGTGGACGCCAGATGCTGCAGGATATCTACCGCGCGCCATCGGCGAAGATCGATGTCATCGCGCATGGCATTCCCGACGTTGGCTTTGTCGACCCGACCTACTTCAAAGATCGGTTCGGTGTCGAAGGCAAGACCGTGCTGCTTACCTTCGGTTTGCTTTCACCCAACAAAGGCATCGAGAATGTGCTCAACGCGCTGCCGGCGATTGTCGCCGAGTTTCCCGACGTCGTCTATATCGTGCTGGGCGCGACCCATCCGAACCTGGTCCGCGATCACGGCGAAGCTTATCGCCTTAGCCTTGAATTGTTGGCCAAAAAGAACAAGGTCGAAAAGAACGTCATCTTCTACAATCAGTTTGTCGATCTCGAAACACTGAAGGAATTCATCGGTGCAGCGGATCTCTACATCACGCCATATCTCAATGAAGCGCAGATCACGTCCGGCACTCTTGCCTACGCGTTCGGAGCCGGCAAGGCCGTTGTTTCCACGCCCTACTGGCATGCGGCTGAACTGCTCGCGGATGATCGCGGAGTACTGGTGCCCTTTGGCGATTCCGTCGCCATCGCGCGCGAAGTGACCGCACTGCTGCATGACGACCACCGCCGCCACGCCATCCGCAAAAATGCCTATCGCATGGGCCGGGATATGATTTGGTCCACCGCCGCGCAGCACTACATGCACTCGTTCGAACGCTCCCGTCTCGATGGGGCGGCTCATTCGCGCAAGTTTCTGCTTGGAAAAACACTTGATCAGAGGCCGCGCGAGCTTCCCGAACTGAAGCTCACACATCTCGCCCGCATGACCGATTCCACTGGCGTCTTTCAGCATGCCACCTTCAACGTTCCCAACTTCAGCGAAGGATACTGCACAGACGACAATACCCGCGCATTCATTCTTGCCGTGCTGCTGGGCGAACTCGGCGAAGAGCCCGAAGAGATGCGGACGATGGCCACAACATGCGTCGCCTTTATCAACTACGCGTTCGACGGAACATCGAAGCGCTTCCATAATCACATGAGCTTCGATCGGCAATGGCTTGACGACCAAGGCTCTGAAGACTGTCACGGTCGCGCATTGTGGGCTCTCGGCGTCGCGGTCGGCCGTTCGCCGCATCGCGGGTTTCAGATGATCGCAGGGCAACTCTTCGCGAGCGCACTGCCGTCGATCGTCGACTTCACTTCACCTCGCGCGTGGGCCTTCGGCTTGATCGGTATCCACGAATACTTGCGACGTCTCAGCGGCGAAAGTTTTGTCAATCAGACGCGAGAGATGCTCACCGCAAAGCTGATGGATCTCTTCGTAAGCAATGCCAAACCCGATTGGTGTTGGTTTGAAGACGAACTGTCTTATGACAACGCCAAACTCGCGCATGCCCTGATCCTGAGCGGACGCGCCACCGGCCAGGCAGATGTTCTAGAGACGGGATTGAAATCTTTGCGCTGGCTCGCGGAACTCCAAGTTTCCGAAAAGGGCCACTTTCGCCCCATCGGCAGCAATGGGTTCTATCGCCGTGGAGGCGTCCGCGCCAACTTCGATCAGCAGCCGATCGAAGCGCAAGCCACCGTTTCCGCTTGCCTCGAAGCCTTTCGTGCCACATCGGACTTCTGGTGGTATGAACAAGCGCAGCGCGCCTTCGACTGGTATATTGGTTGGAACGATCTTGGGCAGGAACTATACTTGCCTGAATCCGGAGGCTGCGGTGACGGGCTTCACGTCGACCGGGTGAACGGCAACCAAGGATCCGAATCCACACTCGCGTTTCTTCTCTCGCTCGCCGAAATGCGGCTTGCCCAAAATATGGTTGCGGGTTTCAAGGAACCCATCGTCAATGGTGCCTAATTCTCCATGCTCAACGTCACTCGTACCGATATCGTTTTGACCCCCGACCCCTCTCGCGTGCTGCTGCGGGACTTCACGCCCGGCGATGCGCAACGGATTCATTACACCGTCGCGCGCATTCAGTCTCTACCGGACGATCGAGTGGAACAATTGCTGGCCGCGGTAATCGCCGGCTTTTCGTGGAGGCACCGGCAGATCGAAGAGACCCTTCTGAGGCGATTCGATCAGCTCGATGCGAATCTTCCGGGTACGCTTTCCATCGCGAGGCAGATGCTCATCGGCTCGTACTTTCTCGCGGAATACTCTGTGGAATCCGCCTCTCTGTTCAATCCGTCCATCGTAGCCCATCCAGAGCAATCTGAATTGCCAGAGGGCGCTTTGCGATGTGTTCTGAGCCTGCGCGCAACGGGAGAAGGCCACATCTCGTCGGTCACGTTCCGAACGGTGGTGCTGCACGCCGATCGGAGGATCGAAGTGATGTTGCCCCACAGCGGCGTCATTACCGAGCCTCGCCAGATGCCCAATCACTGCTATGAGAAGCCGCTCTTCGAACGCAAGCTTCAGGAAATGGGACTTTCTACGCATTTCATCAATCGAGTCACGCACAGATTGCGAGACTGTTTCGAATTGCACGAACTTCGCATCGCAATCGATGAGGCGTTGCAACAAGAAGCCAATACCGCGGGGGTGCTGCACGAGGATCGCAATGCCGCGCTCGCGACTTGGACCCTTGCGAGTTCGAACTATGAGGTGCAATTCGAACAGCATCAGCCATTGTCGGAGCGAATTCTATTTCCTTCCACATCCTCACAACGAAATGGCATTGAAGACGCCCGCTTCGTGCAGTTCCGAAATGAAGATGGAAGCCACACTTACTTCGCCACGTTCACTGCCTATGACGGCAGAACTGTCGTACCCGAACTGGTGGAGACTGAGGATTTCCTGAGGTTTCGGTTTGTGACGTTGAACGGTCCCGCGGCGCAGAACAAAGGCCTGGCACTGTTTCCACGCAAGATCGGCGGCAAGTACGCGATGCTTTCACGCCAGGACAACGAAAGCATCTCGATCATGTTTTCCACCAACGTCCACTTTTGGAACGAACAACAGCTCTTGCTAAAGCCAGAGTATCCCTGGGAAATGATCCAGATCGGCAACTGCGGCTCCCCGATTGAAACAGATGCGGGCTGGCTCGTGCTCAGCCATGGCGTGGGACCCATGCGGCAGTATGCGCTCGGTGCCTTTCTGCTTGATCTCGACGATCCCACGAAAGTGATCGGGCGTCTGCGTGAACCGCTACTGGAACCCAATTCCGACGAACGCGAAGGCTATGTGCCGAACGTTGTCTATTCCTGCGGATCGATCGTTCATGCCGGGCAACTCATCGTTCCCTATGGGCGTGCGGATCAGTCCACCGGCTTCGTTACGGTTCCCTTGGCGGATTTGCTGGCGGAACTGGTCCGGCTGCCTTCGCCGCTAAGGCTTGTAACACTGGAAACGCAACCGCCCAAGTAAGGCCAATGATGAACAGCCCTTGCGACGAAGGCAGCCGCAACATTGCGCCCAGTTTCGCTCCGCTCAAATAGGCCAGCGGACCTCCGATGGCTCCGAAAAGCGCGCCCAGCAGATATCTCCCGCGCATCCACGCCAGGCTTGCGTTCAAAACGGCTGCTTGATTGACCCAGAGCATCGCCATCCACGGTGGACTCCAAGGCGGCGACGCCCAAACAAAGGGGATCGGGGCGAACACGGCTGTCGAGACCAAAGCCGAGTCCACGACGAATCCCAACAGGCCAGTTGCAGCAGCCAGTGCCAACTCCCGCCTCCAGTCCTGCGCTAGGAATAAATGGAGTGCCAGGATCGCCGGCACAACTATCAGTCCAAGCCACGCCCGTTCGTGCGCTGCGCCAAGAACCGTGGCGAACCAGCCCACCTGGAACGCAATCAGGCTGATCGCGGTTTTGAAAGTCATCTGCCTTAGCATCCCATGGGAGTTCCACCGCGCAACAATCAGACGCATTGGAACATCGTAGAGATCTAAATACCTCGTCGGATAGAATGGGGGCATATGCAAGCGGTTTTCGAAGATCTGACTTGTTATCTCCCGGTGACCCTTCACAAGCCCGGCCTGTCAGAGGCCGAGTGGATCTCTTTTTGTGACCGGTACGCGGACTTCCGTCTGGAGTACACCGCCGAGGGGAGCTTGTTGATCATGCCCGGAACCGAACCGATCACTGGACGTCGCAACGCGGAACTGACGAGGCAGTTAGGCAACTGGGCCATCGCCGACGGCCACGGCGAATCTTTCGATTCCAGCACCAGTTTCCTGCTTCCTTCATCGGCCCGCCGCTCAGACGACTCGGCTTGGTTGACCAACCAGAAGTACCAAGGCATCCAGACGGCGCGGAGCAGGTATCCTGAGGCGGTCCCCGATCTCATCGTCGAACTCGTGTCGCCGAGCGACCGCCGACGCCTATCGGAAGAAAAGATGGCGGAATGGATCGACGCGGGTGTCACGCTCGGATGGTGGATCGATCCCTTCACGCGGACCATCGACATCTTTCGAGCGGACGGATCGCGCGAGACGATTCTCAACCCATCCACCATTGCGGGCGAGGGACCCGTGTCAGGCTTCGTCCTGTCGCTCGAACGCATCTGGGCGTCCTAGCTGATAAGATAAATCACATGATAAAAGCCCTCCTCGTTCTCGCTGGCTTCGCCGCCGGCGCCTTCGTGACCTACTCGTTCACACAAGTGCAAGAAGCCCGCGCCGCCGCCAACCGCGTCTACGAACTCCGCACCTATCACACCCTTCCCGGACGCCTCCCTGCCCTGCAGGCCCGCTTCCGCGATCACACCACCAAGATCTTCGAAAAGCATGGCATGAAGAACGTTGGATACTGGGTTCCGCAGGACGCCCCCTCTTCAGACAACACACTCATCTATGTCCTGTCATACGACAGCCGCGACGCCGCCAAGAAAGCCTGGCTCGACTTCCGCAACGATGCCGACTGGAAGGTCGCTCAGAAGGCTTCCGAAGCCGATGGCAAGATTGTGGAGAAGGTCGAGTCCGTTTATATGAGCCCCACAGATTATTCCCCTGTGAAGTAGCTTTCTGGAACTTTGAGAGACAGGGATATGGGCCAACGGTACCCTGTCTCTCATTACTTTTGGTCTTGCACCCAAACTGTAACGGAATCGTCGTAGGACTCCGATATCATAGAGGAAGAGTACTTGCAGTAAAACTCGCTTCACTATGATAATTTCGAAGTCTCGTATCCAAACCGGGCTTAGGGTCATCTCGGCCCTGACTTGCCTCTCATTTCTCGCGTTCGGCCAATCCGACGCCAACAAGGGTCAAATCATCGGCTCCGTCTACGACGCCAACAAGGCTCTCGTTCCGGGAGCAAAGGTCAAACTCACCAACACCGCAACCGGATTTACGCGCGAAATCGTCGCCGGATCCGAAGGCCAGTTCCGCGTGATCCAACTCGATCCGGGCATGTACGACCTTGTCGCCGAAGCCCCCGGATTCGCTCCGGCCACCCTCAAGGGCATCGTCCTTACTGTCGGTTCCGCAATCAGCGTCGACGTCAACCTCGCGGTGCAAGCGACATCCACTACTGTTGAAGTCTCTTCGGGTCTGTTGAGCGAAGTCGCTCCCGCCCCGTCGGCAACAGTCAATTCCAACGCCATCACCAACCTACCTATCAATGGCCGCCGCTTTCAGGATTTCGCAGTCCTGACGCCGACCGTGCAAGCCAACGACGGAACCCGCGGGCAGTTGTCCTTTGCGGGCCAGCGCGCCATCTACTCCAACATCATGCTCGACGGTGCGGATTACAACCAGCCTTTCTTTGGCGGCATCCGCGGCGGCGAACGCTCGAACTTCATTCTCACGGTTCCCCAGAGCGCCATTCAGGAATTCCAGGTTGTGGCTAGTGGCTATTCCGCGGAATACGGCCGTTCCACGGGCGGCATCATGAACACCATCACCAAGACCGGTGGCAACGACATCCACGGTGAAGCGTTCTACCAGAACCGCAACCGCAAGTTCAGCGCGCAGAGCCCGATTCCGGTGCTCGATCCACTTGATTTCACCGCCGACGTCAACGTCCGCCGCAAATTACGGGTGACTCCTTCGGAAACTCTGCAGCAGTACGGTGGTGCCGCGGGCGGCCCCGCCATCAAAAACCGTCTCTTCTGGTTCGGTGCCGTGGAAGCCCAAAAGGCGGATATTCCCCGCAAGTCGGTCTTCCCGCAGCTCGGCAACATCACCGCCAGCCCGCTGACTCAGCCCGTCATCGATTTCTTTCGCAGTGAACAGAAAGACTTCGTGCAGGACAACAACGCTGTGGCGTTGCTCGGACGCATGGACTACCAGTTCGCTGCCGGTCACCGTCTGACAACACGCTACACCTTCTCGAACTCCACCGAGAACAACGCGGTCACCGTTGGCGGTGCGACCAACCCCTTCAGCCAGTTCGCACTCAGCAATGAAGGTACGGAGAAGGATCGGGTCCACAACGGTACGCTCCAATATACCCACCTCATCAGCCCATCCGTCGTGAACGACGTAAAGTTCAGCGGCAGCTATGAATTACGCCCCCGACTCGCCAACTCCAACGCTCCATCTGTCAGCAATTTCATCGGAGCCTTCGGCGCACGTAGCTTTTTGCCCACAACCCAGGACGACAACCGCTGGCAGCTGACCGACAACTTGAGCTTGATCAAGGGCAATCACACCATGAAGTTCGGGGTGGATTACAGCCGCCTTTCCACCATCCAAGAGTTTGGATTCAATCAGTTTGGCACCTTCAACATCAACATCGCCAACGCCCAGACCACGGCCGAGCGCCTCGGTGGCAACGGAACCAACGGCGCCAACCGCTTCGACAATCCTAGCGTCATCTATGACCGTCAAATTGGCAATCTTGTCGCGGACTACGGTTTGCAGCAACTCGGCATCTTCGCCCAGGACAGCTTCCGCGTGAACAGCAAGTTGACGATGGACTTCGGCATCCGCTGGGAAGGCCAGTACAACCCACAAGTCGCCACCGGCAACACCGCACTCCTCAACCGCGTGGCCAACGCCACCTACCAGTTAGGCTCCAAGCTCGATCCTTCCGTCATGAAGGATTCCACCAGACAGATCATGCCCCGCTTCGGCTTTGCCTGGACCCCCATCTCCGGTAGCCACCGCACCGTCGTCCGCGGCCATACCGGTCTGTTCTACGGAGCTTCGCCAATGCTGATCTTCTCCGGAGGCACGAACAACTTCCGCACCATCCCTGGCGACGTTTCAATTCGGATTGGCGGAGACACCACTCGCCCGTCGATCTATAACGTCTTCAACCAGGTTGGCGTCAACTTGAACTCGTCGCCTTTGACCGGACTGCCCGTGATCCCTGTTGAGACCGTTCAGCGCGCAGCAGCCCTTTGGCTCGGCGGTGGCGCGACGCTCGATCCTTTCAATGGAGCGGCAATCACCCTCAACGCTGCTGATTTCACAAATCCCCGCTCGTTCCAAGGCGGACTTGGCGTCGATACCGAGGTCTTTAAGAACTTCGTCGCCGGCGTGCAGTTCAGCTACGTCAACACCGTCCACCTTTTGAGGAACCGGAATTACAATTTGGGTGCCCCGGTGATCGGCGCTACCGATCAGTCTTTGCGTCCCAGCTTCTCTGGCCGTCAGCGCATCGGCGTGTCGACGCTGAGCGCCATCACGGTCCGCGAAAGCTCCGCCCGCGGCATGTATCGAGCCTTGACGCTCAACGCCCAATACCGCGCCCAAAAGCTGCAAGTGTCTGCCTTCTATACGATGGCTCAGAACTACTCGGATGCCGACAGCGAACGCGATGCCGGTGGCTTCGAGTACACCAACAGCTTTAACCTGCGCGACGAGTACAACTACTCCAGCCAGGACATCCGCAATCAGTTCACCACCAACGCTGTTTACCGTCTGCCCTTTGGGTTTGAAGTCTCCGGCATCTCCCGATTCAACAGTGGACTGCCCTTCACCGCCCGGGTCGGCGCCGACACGAACGCCGACGGCAACAACAACGACCGTCCCTACGCTGGCCCCGGCCAGCCCTTCGCCCGCAACGGTTTCCGCAACCGCAACTTCGCCCGCACGGACGCGCGCATCCTCAAGAGCTTCAAGCTCAAGCGTGAAAACATGCGGCTTCAGTTGTCAGCCGAGTTCTTCAACGTTTTCAACGCTGAGAACGTGGTCTTCGGCGGAAACAATCAGGTGTACGGAGCTGGATTCCTGGCAAATGGAACCACTGCGGCCACCAATGTAGCGTTCCAACGCCTCAAGTTGACCGACGGCAACTATGACCCGAACAACTCCCAGGTGGGTAACCCCTTCCAGGCACAGTTCGGTGTTCGCTTCTTCTTCTAGACTCCAGTCCGAATCTCAACCCAAACTAGGGTGTGGAGCAATCCGCACCCTTTTTCTTTTCCTCCGCCGCCAATGTCCTCCTCAATGTAACCAAAGTCGCGCCCCACCCACCCGCTTCCATCGGAGCATCTGCAAAATCCTCAACAAACGGCGTTTTCACCAAGATTTTCCTAACTCTTTCTCTCTGGTAGCCGATACCCTTACCGTGGATAATCCTCACATGCCGAAACTCGCGAGCGTGGGCCTCCTCCAAATAGGCCTCGACTGCGGACCCGACGTCGCGAGGCGCGAAGGCGTGCAAATCGAAGACATCCGTGATCTCGATTGCATGAATTGGATCGGGATAGTACTTTTCTTCGCCGTTTCCCATTCCTAAACCATAAGCCATTCGCCGGAGTCTTCACCTAAGGGCACCTTAAACTACCCTCAAATCGACCCCTAGTACGGATGCAACAGAGAAGATAGCCCGTATAATCAGGTGTAGTTAGGTAGCGGTATCAATCTATGGAATGCCTCTGGTGCGGAAAAAATATCGGGTTCTTCCGTCGTATCCTCGACAAGGAGTTTTGCTCCTCCGAGCATCGACGGCTCGCCACGCTCTCACCTGAGGGCGTTGTCTTCGAACAGGACGCAACAGCGGATTACGATACCCGCGAGTTGTGGACTGTCGAAAAAGACAAGCGTAAAGGCCCCAAAAAGTCTTCGGGTGTCGTGGTCTTCGTCGCAATCGGTGCGGTGGCTGTGGCCTTAGTGGCGTTGAGCGACGGAAAGAGCGGCGGTGGCAGCAGCGGAGGGGGCTCGGCAGTTTCCATCCCCAGCATCGTTCCAGATTCCCCCGCTGGCTCCAAGGGTGGAACCACGTCATCCGATTGGAGCCTCGGATCGATCTTCCAAAGAGGCGCAACCGTGACCCTCACACACGATTTTGCTTCCGGTATCGGCGATTGGGCGTCCGCCTCCGCCAGCGCCGCCAAAGATTGGTCTCTCGAACCCTCAGGACTTCGACCCGGCTCGCTGAAAATCTGGAAACGATCTTCCTCGCTCTCGAACTACGACATGGAATTTGTCGGACAGATCGAGCAAAAGAGTATGAACTGGGCGTTCCGGGCAACCGATTCCCGCAACTACTACGCTACGAAACTCAGCATCAATCGCGCAGCAACCGGGAGCGGTGCGCCCAATGCCGGAATCGTCCGCTATGCCATGCTCGATGGCCACGAGGTAGACCGAGTCCGGCTTCCCCTCCCTATCTCGCTCGAACGCGGTCGTCCCTATCGTGTTCGTCTCAGCGTCCAGGGAACTCGCTTCATTACTTCAGTCAACGGACGCACGGTGAGTTCCTGGAGCGACCATCGAATCAGCAAAGGTGGAGTCGGATTCTTCTCCGACGATGGCGAGTCCGCTACGGTTCGCTGGGTCAGCCTGTCCGAACGTGATTCCACCCTCGGAAGACTGCTTTCTCACTTCGCAATGATTCAACCGCTTCCGGCTTTCTACCCCGCCTCGTTTGCAGACGAGAAGGAATAGGCGCAAGAATCGACACCGCAAGATGGGCCGTTTCACCCGCCTTGCCGGACACTCCCGATAACGCCTCTAGTTGACTTCGGTATCCCGCTCGGTCATAATTCTGAAGTACTGATCTATCAACGGTTTGTCGGTAGATGCGTTGGGTGCGATGCGGTTTATTCCGATCGCGTGGAATCCAAATAACGGACTCCCAAAGTTTCTCTGTAGGAAACTCAGCCCTTGGCGGCTCGAACCCAACGAACTGACCGACTCGCCGTTGGACCCAGCTTTTGGTAAGGCTTGGGAAGGGAGTTCCAGGTGATGGCCGGCGCACCAGATGAACGCAAACACGATACGAACCAGAGCAGTGTTGAGCAAGCGCGACATCAATCCCCTCGTCAAATGACGCCAGGGAATCCGATGCCCGCCCGCCCCGCTGTTCCAGGCGATCCAACAGCAGATGACGATTCCGACTGGGATCGGGAACAGAACGAGTTTCTCGCAGCCATGGCTTCGGGTACCGATGCGGAGGACGACGAATACGGCGCCCTCCTCGGTCACCTTGAGCCCCCGGCCACTGGCGAGATCCTGCAGGGCACCGTACTCAGCGTTACCCAGAAAGACGTCATCGTCGACATCGGCTACAAAGTCGAAGGCGCTGTGCCGATACAGCAGTTGCTACTCCCTGACGGAACCTGTTCCGTCAAGCGGGGCGACACCGTCAATGTGGCCGTCGACAAGGGTGAGCATCCAGAAGGCTTTGTCGTCCTTTCGTATGACAAAGCGAATCGACTCCGCTCTTGGGACAACCTCGAACGCGCTCATCGTGAGGCGCTCGTCGTTTCCGGACGCGTTACCGGACGCACCAAAGGCGGACTCACGGTCGACGTCGGCGCGTTGGCGTTCATGCCCGGATCGCAAGTGGATGTGCGCCCCGTGCACAACCTCGACGCCTGGGTCGGCCAGGACATTCCCGTCAAGATTCTCAAGCTGAATCGCCGCAGGGGCAACATCGTTGTTTCCCGCAAGGCTGTGGTCGAAGAAGACTCGACATCCCGCAAGTCTTCGATTCTCGACACTGTGGCCGAAGGCTCGGTGGTCACAGGCACCGTCAAAACGCTCACCGAATACGGCGCGTTTATCGATCTTGGCGGCATCGACGGCTTATTGCACGTCAGCGATATGTCGTTCGGGCGCGTCAATCATCCTTCGGAAATGCTCGCGGCCGGCGATCAGATCTCGGTGAAGGTCCTCAAGTTCGACCGCGAGAAAGAACGCATCTCCCTGGGACTCAAGCAACTGAATCCCGACCCTTGGGAAAGTATCTTCGAACGCTACCCGTCTGGCGCACGCGTCATCGGACGCATCGTCAGCATCACCGACTACGGTGCCTTCGTCGAACTCGAACCCGGCGTCGAAGGCCTCATCCACATCTCCGAAATGACATGGAGTCGGCGGATGAAACATCCATCGAAAGTCGTCAAAGCAGGCGATCAGGTCGAAGCCGTCGTGCTGGAGGCCAAGCCCAAAGACCGCCGAATCTCTCTGGGTATCAAGCAACTCGAAGCAGACCCCTGGACGACCGTCGGAGACCGCTACAGCGTCGGTTCCGTGGTGGAAGGCCGCATCCGCAAGCTTTCCGACTTCGGCGCGTTCCTCGAAATCGAAGAGGGAGTCGACGGCTTGGTTCACGTTTCCGATCTTTCGTGGACCAAGCGGATCAAGCACCCTTCTGAGATCCTGAAGAAGGGGCAAATCATCCAAGCGGTGATTCTGCGCATCGAATCGAACAATCGCAGGTTGTCTCTCGGCGTGAAGCAGTTACAGCCAGATGCGTGGGAAATGTTTTTCCGCGATCATAAAGTAGGAGATGTCGTTTTCGGACGAATCTGCCGAGCGGTGAGTTTCGGCGTGTTCGTCGAACTGGCTCCTGGAGTGGAAGGCTTGTGCCACAGATCGGAAGTGCCGGATGCGAACGATCGACGGCCCGATGAGGCTGTCATTCCTATCAACGATGAGCTGCACTTCAAAATCATCAAGATGAGTGAGAGCGACAAAAAGATTGGACTCAGCGTCCGAGGGGCTGCTGAGGAAGCGGAAAGGCTAAAGTTGCAAGTTGATCAGCCCCGGGTGACCCCAGCCACTCAAGATATGGAACAAGCGATACAGCAAGGAAAGGACGATAGCCTCAAGTCATGACGAAGGCTGAACTGATCGAAGAGGTCTCTCGCGTTGTCGAGATGACGAGAAAAGATTCCGAAGTCATCGTCGAAGCGATCTTCGATAGCATCGTCAAGTCTCTCCGCACGGGAGACAAGATTGAAATCCGAGGATTCGGCAGCTTCCGCACGCGCAAGCGTCAACCTCGCATTGGGCGGAATCCCAAGACCGGAGCCAAGGTCGATGTGCCGGCTAAGCGGATTCCCTACTTCAAGCCCAGCAAGGAATTGAAAGATCTGGTGAATCCCGGCGAAGCAGCCGCCAACAGCACACCGGCGGTTTAACGAGAACTGTGTTTCACGAAAGGGTCCGGGACAGCGCCCCTGTCCCGGACCCTTCGTATTGCTAAACCCATTTCCGGGCGGCCACCGCGTCGACGTGATCCTGCACGGTTACGGCAACTATGGCCAGCGGTCGCGCAACAACGCAAGGTCAACGGCGTAGCGTTCCTCAAAGGCTTCGAACAGTTTGGCAGCGACGTCTTCGTCAACGCCCAAATCCTCTGCGATGCGCGAATGCAAACAGATCCGGCTCGGATGACAGCCAGTCTGTTTGGCAACAAATGCCTGGATCCGGGATTCGAGGTCTGCGCTCATGCCACTCGCCCGACCGTATCAACATCCGCGACGGCTTAGAATAGGTTCCAGCCAAACCTCATGCGCACCATCTTTCATCTCGACATGGACGCGTTCTTTGTCTCCGTGGAAGAACTGTACGATCCCTCGCTCCGAGGCAAGCCCGTTGTCGTCGGAGGCAAGCACGATGAGCGAGGAGTGGTATCCGCAGCATCCTATGCTGCACGCAAGTTCGGCATCCACTCCGCAATGCCCCTGCGCACCGCCTACCAGCACTGCCCCCATGCAATCTTCGTCCCTGGACATCCGGAACGCTACCGCGAATGCTCGTGCAAAGTCTTCGAAGTGCTGAACTCCTTCACACCCCAAGTCGAAATGGCATCCATCGACGAAGCCTACCTGGACGTCACAGGCACCGAGCGGCTCCACGGAAAGCCATTTGCCGCTGCTCACAAGCTCCACAACGCGATCAAAGACCGTACCGGGCTCAACTGCTCGATCGGCATCTCCGGCGCGCGCCTGGTCTCGAAAGTGGCCTCCGATCAGGCCAAGCCCAATGGCATTCTCTGGATCCAACCGGGCGCCGAGGCGGATTTTCTCGCGCCACTCGACATCCGCAAGATCCCCGGAGTCGGCAGAGCCACCGAAAAAAACCTCCACTCTTGCGGGATCCGCAAAGTCGGCGACCTCGCCGCTCTAGACGATGCCTTCGTGGAAAAACGGTTCGGCAAATGGGGACTCGCCCTCGCGGGCAAATCCCGCGGCTTCGACGCCGGAGGCTGGTTCGACGCCGGAGTCATCGGCGAAGAGCGCGCCGCGAAATCGATCAGCCACGAACATACCTTCAACGAGGACACTTCCGATCCAGGAGCCCTCGAAGCCACCATTGCGCGGCTCTCGGAAATGGTTGGACGCCGCCTGCGCGAACAAGGGGTCTTTGCCCGTGCCATCCACGTCAAGTTCCGCTACTCCGACTTCACCACCTTCACCCGCGCCCGAACGCTTGACCACGCAACCCAGATCGATATCGAGTTGGTAGAAACGGCGCGCGAGCTGTTCTATGAATCGTGGAACAAAGGCAAAATCCGGCTGCTGGGCGTCTACGCGGGCCAGTTCGAATCCCATGAAGGGCAGCTCAATCTGATGGAGGCGGGAAAATCCGAACGCTGGAGCAAAGCGTTGCGGGCTGCGGACAAGTTGCGGGACAAGTATGGCGAAAGGTCCGTTTCCTTGGCCGCAGGCATGAAAGGAACCTTTCACGAACGCGTTCACGAGAATCCTGCGGGATTGCCAGGCAAGAACCCGGCAAAGAAGAAGTAAACAAGTCAGAAAATGAAGCTTAGTCCACCGCGCACCGCGCGAGGGGACTGAATCAGCAACACCCGCTGCGAACCAACCTGCAATGGCATGTAACCTTGGGCAAGCATGTTTCGCATCTCGCCCGTCAACTCAATCCGCCCGGGAACCCCGGAAATCGCTGGCAGCGGCTGCCGCACGGACATATTCCAACCAGTTTCCGGCAACGCCTTCTGGGTCAAATACATATGCCCCGGCATCATCGCCGTATAGTCGGTCCAACCGTAGGAACTCGAAATCTTCGTGCCCGCTCTAGGAGACGTCACCGTCACGCGAGCGGAGGCCCACGAGCGATTCCGCGACTGCAGCGCCGATCGCAAACCCTCGGCCGATTCGTCCGGCAAGACCCGATTGTCCGCCGTGATTGCGCCACCGCGCCCCGCCGACAGGGAAGCCTCCACGTGATCGCCCAATCGCTGCGTCACCGAAGTCATGAAGCCCGTACGCCGGAACTGCCCCACATTGAACATCGCAGCCCGCGATCCGATGTCGGGAAGAATCTCGCCAACGAACAGATCCGCTGGGCCTTCCAGATTCAACGTCGCATTGGCTACCGACTCCCGAAAAACAGCCGCAGAAATCTCCGTCGTACCAAAGTCCTTTTGATACGAGATCTCAAAATTCTGTGCCCGTTGGATTCGCGAACGCCCATTCCGCAAAGATACCCGTGGAAGAATCGCCAGCGCCGCCAAATCCCGCCGCAGTTCCGGCTCGCCCGAATCCGAATGTCTGGATTGATACAGCTCGACAGGAGGCGCACCTGAACTGAACCCGGCCTGCACCATTCCAAACTCTCCCAACCAATAGCTGAGCCGCGCAAAGGGACTGAAGTAGTTCAAGCGATCGATAAACGCCACCGAGTCCAGAGAAAAACCATACTCAAGGCGCATCGCTTCGGTCAGATCGAGGCGATCGAACATGCTGGTGGAAAGCGTCCGTAGAGCAGGAACTTCACGCCCACCGACAGAACCACCCCGGTTCGGCAGAAACAACTGACGTGCCGTGACCGTGATCTCAGGCGAAGGTCCGCCGGAACCTGTCCGTTTATAGGTCGTGCGGAAACCGGTAGCTGGCATTCCCGTCCGCGGAACCACACCCAGGTTGCCACTCAGTTGCAATTGATTCCGACCGTGGATTGAAGTCGCAACGGCAAAGGCCGTGCCGAGATCGGTCTGCGTTCCTGACGAACCCATCGACGACGGATCGCCAGCGGATACATTAACCAGTCCGCTGGTATCCGTAAAGAGATTCGAGGGCCTGCGCGATGTGGACACACCGCCAATCTCGGGCAAAGCGCGCAGCACGGGCCGCGTGGCGAGCGCCGTTCGAAGTGCCCATTTCCAATCGTCCGTCATCAGCGCGCTGCCCGGCGCTTCGTAGACGACTTCGATCGAACTAAAGATACTGGTGAGGTTGACGTTCAGAACCCGATCTAAACCGGCTTGCACCGCGATACCGCGCTTCAGAGCGGGTACGAAACTCGAAAGCGAAATGCGAAGCGAATAGGCTTCTGGCGTGAGACCGTCAAAAAAGAATGCGCCGCGATCGTTGGTGAGAACCTGCCGGACCAGTTTCTCATACCTGTTGTACAGAGAAACCGTTGCGCCCATCTGTTGAATGCCAGCGCTATCGCGGACACTTCCCAGAATCGTGCCGGAAAGCTTGGGAACCTGCGCCGCTTCGAGCGAAGCGCACATGGCGAGGCAACTGGTTGCAAGAGATAGACGGGTTGGCCAGGATCTCATCGCTATCATCGGTGCCCTTTCATCACGGGCTGCTGTTGGCGGGTTTCTTCCAAAACTCGGATTTAGGATACCAAAAACGGAAACCGAATGCTCGTCCGGCATCCGGTTTCCGGATTTGACTTTACTTGACAGTAAACGAAGCGGAGTTCGTAACGGACTGATTGCGGTTCTTGTCCTGCGCCACAACGTTCAACATATAGACGCCCGGCTCGAGAGTTTTCAGCGGTAGCAGCTTTTCGACAATGACCTGCGTTGCCGATCCAGGCATATTGACGGCTTCTTCCGAGTATTCGAAAACCTTCTGGTTCGATCCGGCCTTCACAATCTCGTAGTTCACCGTGCCGTTCGGCTTCTGCGTCTTCTCATCGCCCTGGAAGTTGTAAAGCTGCATGTAAATGCCAAGCCGCTCTTCGCGTGTGAACGTATCGTTCACGCGAGGTCGCACCTTGTTCGAAGCGATCACGAACTGGCCCGTGCCAATGCTCTTGGTCGGAACCTTTTCAATCTGGTCAGCCAGAATCAGAGAACTCGTACTGAGTTTCTCCTCATCAAAGCGGGGCACGTCCAACGCCATCTCGTAAGTGTTCATGTTGCCACCGACGATGTCCTTGGCGACGATGTTTAAACGATACTTGCCCGGAGGCAGTGGAACGCTCTTCTGGTACATCGAAGCGCCCTTAATCATTTGCGGCAGCATCTCGGTCGGAACTTCCACCGTGACAACATCTTCGAACACGTTCACCACACGACGCGCCATTGAGGTGATGCGGGCATAAATGTTGACCGTGGCCTTCGAGATATTGTCCTTCTGCGAAAATTGCAGATCTTTGCGATCGAACTGCAATGTCACGCCGCTAATCACCGAGGCGCTAGTGACCGGAATGAAGTGCGTACGAACCACCATCGGCAAAGTGTTGAACCGCACCGTTGAGTTGACTTGCGCTTCCAAATCCTTGAACTTCACAGGTGGCGGCTTCTGCAACATCGCGAAACGTTGCAGGCGCTCAAACTGATTCATACGCGAAGGAAGCGGCGTGTTGCCCGTGCCAAGTCGTGTGCCGTCCGTGCGACTAAAACGATCCGCCTTGCTCGACATGCCCATTTGTTCGTTCATCGTCAAGCCAGCGTTGGGAACATACAGCAACGCGTCTTTCTCCGAAGGATCCATCGTCATGCGGTACTCACCCGTCATGGTCGGATCCACGAATTCGATCAGCACATCGTTGCCAATCCCTTCGATATAGCGGAAGCGCCAGATCTCGAACGGAAAGGTGGACGTGGTGCCGCCGCCCTCTTCGATCGGACGCTGATACGATCCACCCGAAGGATGCGATTCGATTTCATCCGGAGGTCCAAAGGTAATGTAGATCCGACCTCGGTCGGTCTTCCAACCGGGGATGCCCGAGGCATAGCGCTCGTTCGCATAAGCAATGCGGCGGTAATGCTCTTCTTTGTATTCGTTCTCTTCGGTGTCCGGTGACGGATCGCGGCGCAGCCAAAATTGTTCGATAAAATTTTGTCGCTCTTCGTCCGTGGCGAAGCGCTTGAATGCCTGCCGTTCTTCATCGGTGATGATATAACCGACATCGACGTTCAGCCAGTTCTTGTAAGGCGTTTCAAGTTCCTTACGGAGCTTGTCTTCGCGCTTTTTCCGTTCCTTCTCGGACATCGGCTTGGCGATCGTTTCCCGTTGTCCGGAACTGACCGCCGCAGCATCCGCCTTCTTGTCGGCGGCCATGCCAAGCGTGGAACTCAGTACGCCGGATATACATAGCAGCGCGATTGATTGCCTGGGGTTCATAGGATATTTCAGACTCCCTGTCCGTCCGGCTGCCTGCGCAACAGACCCTTTGACGGCTAATCCAATTCTAGTTGGCTGGCGTGTGAGACGCAACCAACCGTGGGGGGGTTACGTTTTTCTAATCTGTGTTCAAAACGTGATATCGGTCCCGATCTTCAACGACCGGACATCCTTCCCATTCAAAGTGGAGGGTTTGAAACGCCAAGCCTGAATACACTCCTTCGCGCGAGCATCCAACACCGGGTGCACCGGTTTCTTCACGTCGACGTTTTCGACTTCGCCCTTTTCGTTGACCTCATAGAGCAGACCAACTTCGCCATGCACCGACGCTACCGCCGGATCATCCGGACGAACGCACTGCGGCTGCTGGATTAAAACCGGCAACGAAGGCTTGGCACCGCCTTGCGGCGGATTCTGCGAAACCGGATCTTGGGGGGTAAGTTCGGGACGCGTCGCAAAATAGCCACCAACGGCCAGCGCCAAGGCCAGAGCAACCCCGCCGCCGATCAGCAACCCCTTCTGTCCACCCGTTGCCGGTGGTGGAGGCAAGCTCTCGGGCTGAGGAGTATTCTTGACGGCGACGGTCGCCATGTGGGATGGGCGCTCGGGAATCGTCGCTGCAACCGTGGCGTTCTGTGCAGCCCTCGCGCCGCCCGACTCATCGAGAACACCCGCCAAAGCGTCACAGAAATCCACACACGTTGCATACCGGTCGTCCGCAGCTTTCGACAGCACCTTTGCAAAGATCGGAACCAGTTGCGAGCCCTTCGGGTGCGCATCCAACAGCGTCAGATCTGGCGGTTCGAAAACAACTTTGAACACCAGCGATGTGAGTTCCTCGCTATCGTGCGGTCGCCGCCCCGTGATCATTTCGTACGCCACGACACCAAGCGAATACTGATCCGCTCGACCATCGATCGACTGCGCCCGCACATGTTCCGGCGACATATAGGCCGGAGATCCCACTGACGAGGTAGTCTTCGTAACCCCGGCTTGGTTTAGCTTCGCGATACCGAAGTCCGCGATCTTGATCTTTCCTGAGGGTTCGAGCAGAAGATTGCCTGGTTTGATATCCCGATGCACGACTCCCTTTGAATGGGCGTAGTCCAAGGCATCCGCCGCATTCTTGAGAATTTTCAAAGTGACCTCGGAAGTAAGACGGCCTTGGGCAAGAATATCGGCAAGGTTCGCGCCATCGATGAATTCCATGGCGATGTAGAGGATCTCGCCGTCTTGACCCGCCTGATAGATCGTCACAATTGCCGGATGCGACAACATCCCGGCCGAACGGGCCTCGCGCAGCAACCGGTCACCGAGAGTGGCGCGTTCGCCCGCTTCGCCCATGTCCTCGGGACGCAGCGTTTTGATGGCAACGTGACGCCCGATGACTGGATCGACGCCACGGTAGACAATGCCCATGCCCCCACGGCCGAGTTCGCCGACGATCTTGTACGGTCCTATCTTTTCCACGTTCTAATCTGTTATACCGCAATGGGGAAACCGGCCGGGGCTACACCCGGGAAAATCTTACTCAAGCCAGAACTTAGTTTCCTTCAAACCCGACGAATTCTTCCCGATGAGAATCAAAGACGGGAACCGTAACCTGCGCGAGCGAAACGCCGCGCAGCAAACCCGGAAGGCAACAAACATGTCAATGAACGAAGACCTCGAACTGACCAAAGAGTTTCTGATTGAAAGCAACGAGAACCTTGCTAAGGTCGACCAGCAGATGGTTGAGCTCGAAAAGCGGCCCAAAGATACCGAACTACTGGCCAGCATCTTCCGCACGGTTCATACAGTAAAGGGGACGTGTGGATTTCTGGGCTACGGAATTCTCGAAGGCATCGCGCATATCGGCGAAAACATTCTGAGCCAGCTCCGCAATGGCGAGCGAGACCTGACGCCGCCTCTGGCGTCGTTGATTCTGGAGGCGATCGACGCCATCAAGACAATCGTCGGCAACATTGAAAACACGCAGAGCGAAGGCGACGATGTGTGGCACGATTTGCGGGCCAGGCTCGTTCAAGAGGAGCAGGCAATAGATGGTGGCCCGGTCCCACAGTTTCACGGCCCTGCAATCGAAGAGAACGAAATTGCGGCGGCAGTGCCGACACCATCCCATCCTATAGAAGTTCCCGCCACTCCGCCTTCCCCGCCTAAGGCGAAAGCTGAAGGCGAATCCCCTACGGCCAAGGCCGGAGGATCGGTGGCCGATTCGACAATCCGCGTCGATGTCGTGCTACTCGACAAACTCATGAATCTGGTCGGAGAACTGGTGCTTGCGCGAAATCAGATTCTTCAATACAACGCCACGCAGGACGACACCAATTTCGCGGCCACTTCGCAACGACTCAACCTGATCACAACCGAACTACAGGAAAGCGTCATGAAGACGCGTATGCAGCCGATTGGGGTGGTCTGGAACAAATTGCCGCGAGTCGTCCGTGACCTTGCCGCGGCGTGCGGCAAACAGATCCGGCTGGAAATGGATGGGGCCGAGACGGAACTCGACAAAACCATCATCGAAGCGATCAAAGATCCGCTGACGCACATCGTCCGCAACTGCTGCGATCATGGCATCGAAACACCGCAGGCACGCACCGCAAAAGGCAAGCTCGCACAGGGCGTCCTATCGCTCCGCGCCTATCATGAGGGCGGACACGTCAACATCGAGATCTTTGACGACGGTGGTGGAATCGATCCGGCAAGGGTGAAAGCCAAAGCGGTCGAAAAGGGACTGCTGCGGCCGGAGCAGGCTGAAAAGATGAACGATCGCGAGGCGGTCAATCTCGTCTTCCTCCCCGGCTTCTCCACGGCTGCCAAAGTGTCGAATATCTCCGGACGCGGCGTTGGCATGGACGTCGTCAAAACCAACATTGAAAAGATCGGCGGCGGCGTGGATTTGACGAGCCGTCCTAACGCGGGTACAACCGTCAAAATCAAAATTCCGCTCACTCTGGCGATCATTCCAGGGCTGGTTGTGGCCAGTGGATGCGAGCGCTTTGTCATTCCGCAAGTCAGTTTGCTCGAACTCGTGAGACTCGAAGCGGACGAGGCCAACAAACTGATCGAAAAGATTCATGACACCCCGGTTTACCGGCGTCGCGGCTCACTGCTTCCCATCGCATACCTCAATCGTATTCTGCGCCTGCCTGACCCGGCCGACCAGAAAAGCGTGAACATCGTGGTTTTGCAGGCGGAAGACCGCCAGTTCGGCCTGATCGTCGACAGCATTAGCGACACACAGGAAATCGTCGTCAAACCGCTATCGAAACAGTTGAAAGGCCTCAGCGTTTATGCGGGTTCCACGATCATGGGCGATGGCAAAGTGGCGCTGATTCTGGATGTAATGGGCCTTTCTCAGCGCGCTGGTCTATCCGCCCGCGACAACAACGCCGCGCACAACCATGCCAACCAAATCGGAGACCAGAATGAGAAGCAGACCCTCTTGTTGTTCCGCGCCGGATCCTATGAGCGGCTTGCCGTGCCCCTTGCGCTTGTGGCTCGTCTTGAGGAATTCCCGAAGGAACGCGTCGAGCACGCCGCGGGACGCCGAGTCGTGCAGTATCGTAACCAGATCCTGCCGCTGGTCCCCCTTGGCGAACAATTGGATGGTTCGCGTCGGGACTGGGAGACCACGGAGAAAGTGCAGGTGGTCGTCTTCAGCGAGGGCGAGCGATCGGTCGGGCTCGTAGTCGACCAGATCGTCGACATCGTGGAGGATCATGTCTCGGTGAAGCGGGCGTCGACCCAACACGGGCTGGTCGGATCAGCCGTCGTTGGACAAAAGGTCACCGATTTCATCGATCTTCGGGCGGTTCTCGATTCGAGTGGAGAGCGTCTTTTCGGAGATGGCCGGATTGGGCTGTCGAAGATGGTGGTGATGGTGGTTGGTCCCTCGGCACTCGAAAGAGGCTTGGTGCGCAGCTACGTGGAGATGGCGGATTGCAAGGTAATCGAGGCTTCGTCCATCGAAGAGGTTGTCGATCGTTCTCAGCGCCAACATATGGACGCGGTGATTGCCGGGGAGTCTTTGAGTTTCGGCATCCGCAGTCAAATGCCCGACATGCAGTTGTTTGAGTTCGGCGACCGCGATTCGATGATCCGGTCCATTCAATCCCTCGCAACCGTCGTGGCGGAACGCGCCAGCGCAAAGTGCAATGTCAGAAGAGATGAGGTGACGGCATGAGTGATCAGTATTCGACGTTCTATGTGGGAGACCTGTTTTTCGGGGTCGAAGTCGTCAAGGTGCAGGAAGTGCTGCGCTATCAGGAGATGACCAGGGTTCCGTTGGCACCCGACGTAGTGCAGGGGTTGATCAATTTGCGAGGACAGATTGTGACGGCCCTCGATATGCGTCGTCGGCTGGCCCTGGAAGCCCGGTCCCCGGAATCCACGCCAATGAATCTGGTTTTGCGATCCGACGAGGGTGCCGTGAGCCTGCTTGTCGATGAGATCGGCGATGTGCTGGAAGTCGAATCCGGCAGCTACGAGAGAGTTCCGGAGACTCTCCCGGCGGAACAGAAACAACTCATTGCGGGCGTTTGCAAACTGGATGGAAGGCTGCTCCTTGTCCTCGATACCGAACGCGCGATGCAGATACAGTAGTGCCTGGCCGGAACAGCGGCGTGGCAAGGCAAGCAGAATGAGGAGAAACACGCAGTGCCAAGAGCAATGGTAGTCGATGATTCCCGGGCCATTCGAATGATCCTGTCGAAAACACTCGGATCGCTGGGATTCGAAGTGTGCCAAGCATCCAATGGTCGAGAAGCGCTCGAACGGATGGTTGACGGCGATGACCGGCCCTTGGCGGTCGTGTTGGTGGACTGGAATATGCCTGTGATGAATGGACTGGAGTTCGTTCAGAATGTCCGCGCCAATCCCGAATACAGCCAAATCAAACTCATGATGGTCACAACGGAGACCCAGATCGAGCAGATAACCCGCGCCCTCGATGCTGGTGCGAACGAATACGTCATGAAACCCTTTACCGAGGAAGTGATTTCAGACAAACTTCGGCTCATGGGAGTGATGGAGTGAAGGAGTGATGGAAATGGAATCGAATTGGACAAAACCCGCCGGCCAAAGTGAGCTTACGCCTTGACCACCTTTTCATCGAACGCACCGCCATCCCAGACAGGCTGCAGAATCAGGGTTCTGGTCGTCGACGACTCGGCGGTAATTCGCCGTCTTATCTCCCAGGTGCTCGAAGAAGATCCTGGCATCGAAGTAGTCGGTACCGCTCAGAACGGCGCGATCGCTCTTCAGCGGATCCAACAGTCAAATCCAGACGTCATCACGCTCGACGTGGAAATGCCCGAAATGGATGGCATAGAGACCTTGCGCAGAATCCGCAAAAGTCATCCTCAGATCAGGGTCATCATGTGTAGTACGTTGACCGAGCGCGGTGCCACGACGACGATGGAAGCGCTCTCGCTCGGGGCAAGCGACTACATAGCCAAAGCTTCGAACGCCGGTAGCCTCGACAAATCGCTGCAGGCATTGAAAGCCGACCTGATCCCAAAGATCAAACAGTTCTTTCCACCAGCGAATGTTTTGTCAAGACCCGCTCTGTTGCGAAAGACTCCCCTGAAAGATCCCGCAAATGCGACCGCGACCACTGCAACCACGGCAAGTACGACGAAGACAGTTTGGGCCAAGAATCCCTTCCCGGAAGTTTTGGCCATCGGTGTTTCCACTGGCGGGCCGACAGCTCTCAGCGACATCATGCCGTTGATTCCGGCCAACTTCCCACTACCCATCCTCATCGTGCAACACATGCCGCCAATCTTTACCAAGCTGCTAGCCGAGAGGCTGAGTTCCCGCTGCAAGATCAGAGTCGAAGAAGCCAGAAACGGTATGCCCGTCGAGCCGGGTTGCGCACTCATTGCGCCCGGCGACTTCCATATGAGGGTCTCTGGGCAACCCGGCCGGGTCAAGATCATCCTCGACCAAGCCCCTCAAGAAAATTCCTGTCGGCCCGCCGTCGATCCGCTCTTCCGTTCCGTTGGAGAAGTCTGGGGTCCTTCCTCAATCGGTGTCGTTCTCACGGGCATGGGCCAGGACGGGTTATTGGGAGCGGAGGCGCTCCGTGCCAAGGGAGCATTCCTCATCGCTCAAGATGAGGCGTCGAGCGTTGTATGGGGCATGCCTGGATTTGTGGTGAAAGCCGGCCTTGCGGACAAGGTTTTGCCGCTCCGCATGGTCATCCCCGAGATCCTTGAGCGCTGCCAGCTTGGATCGAGGAGCTTTCGCGCCTCATAAACATGCAAAAAATCAGTGAAACCAGCCAACGGCACCAGCCAGAAAACCGCGGCCAAGCCGGGATCGTAGGGAAGCGATGAAAACTACCGAAATTTCAACCGACAACTATACGTTTTTACAGCAGCACGTCTACCGTGAATCGGGAATCGTTCTCGACGCAAGCAAACAGTACCTGCTCGAAGCGCGGCTCACCCCACTCGCGCGCCGGGCAGGTGTCGAAACGGTCAACGATCTTTGCAACTTGCTGCGCAGTGTCCAGCGTGCCGACCTTCGCAAAGACGTTGTCGAGGCGATGACCACAAACGAGACTCTCTTTTTTCGCGATCTCGCACCCTTCGAAGCGCTCAAAAATAAGGTGCTGCCCATGATGCGCGAACAAAACAAGCATTCGAAATCGCTGTCAATTTGGTCGGCGGCCTCCTCAACGGGGCAAGAGGCATACTCGATAGCGATCCTGTTGCTTGAAGCCGGACTCGGAGACTGGAACTTAAGAATCCTCGGAACCGATCTGGCGGAGTCGGTCCTCGAACGGGCTCGGCAGGGGCGATTCCTTCAAGTGGAAGTCAATCGAGGTCTGCCCGTACAGAGTCTCGTCAAGTACTTTGAGCGCCAAGGCATGGAATGGCAAATCAAGGAATCGATCCGCCGCATGGTGAAGTTCGAACAATTCGACCTTCGCAAACCGATGGCCGGCAAGGGACCTTTCGACATCGTCTTCTGCCGCAACGTCCTGATCTACTTCGATGTGGATACGAAAAAGCAGATCCTGAACGAAATAAGCAAAACGCTCAAGCGTGGCGGCTACCTTACCCTTGGAGCTGCCGAAACGATGCTCAACCTGAGTTCCGAATTCGAAAGAGTCGCCTTCGGTCCCGCTACCTACTACCTGAAACCCTAGTCTCCAAAGCGCGGAATACGAATTTTGAGGAAAAATATGCTCTCGACTCAGACCAACATCGAATCCTGTCGCGAACAGGTAGTCCAGCTTTTCTGCGAGGTGTTCCACTCGATGTTGCAATTGGACATTTATCCCTATCTGGAACCTTCGAACCCCACGCCCCATCCGATTGTCATTTCGTCCGTTTGCTTTTCCGGATCCTGGCAAGGCACAGCACTGCTCGAATGCAGTCTCGATCTCGCCATTTTGTTCACCGAAAGGCTCATGGCCGGATGCAAGCCCACTTCTTTCGACGACGATGTCCGCGACTCTATGGGAGAACTCGCCAATATGCTCGGCGGAAACATCAAAGCCTTCTTACCCGACCGCGTCGAACTATCGATCCCCTCCGTGATCGAAGGGCATAACAACGCGGTCCGGCTTATTGGGAAAGACTGCTTCGTCCGCATGGCGTTCTTCTGCGACGCCGGTACGTTCGTCGTCGTGATCGCCGAAGCTGGACCGCACTGAAGGGCATCGTCGAAAAGATCGTACCTTGCTACCGGAGATCGAAAACGAACGAATCAGCAGGATCTTGCGTAGACTCTTCAGGAAACGGAAACTTCCATCCAGAAATGGCTACGATCATCTCCAGACGCAGTTTAGTCAGAACGCTACAACTTGCCTCGGTCTCCGCCATTCTAGGCTGGTCAGCGACCGCGATTTTTCTGGCGGAGAGAGCATGTCGCCTTCCGCCACAGAGCCTTATCCCACAACTTGCGCCAACCGCCATCTCTTCCATCGAAACTCCAGCCGGCATCACGCTCCGCGCCTGGACACAGGAACCGGTTTCGTGGAACGGCAAAGCGATTATTCTACTGCACGGTGTCGGGGACTCCCACTGCGGCACCTCGGGCATTGCAGCCATGTTCGTCCGCAACGGCTACCGCTCCATATCCCCAGACAACCGCGGCCACGGCGCGAGCGGCGGAAAAACTTTCAGCCACGGTGTCCGCGAAAGAAACGACGTGTGTGAAGAAGCGCTGGCTCGACGGTGGGGGCAAATAAGGGTCCCGCAGCGCGCTTGACACGGAAGTAGGCGACGGCGCGGAAGGTCTGTAAAGAATTGAAGCTCCCATCGAGACACCGTATCCGAACATTAATGAGGAATTCTCGCGACGTGGGTGCTGCTCATCCATGGAGACGCGGACCGCAGTATCCCGATAGAGCATGCACAAAGGCTCGCCAAAGCGCGACATGGACACCACTGCGAGTTGTGGGAAGTCCCCGGAACCGCGCACGTGGGCTGCTATCGAGCGGTGCCGGGGGACTACGAACGAAGAGTGCTCCACTGGTTCGAAATGCAGCCAGCAGCAAATTGGCGGGGCGCTTTTTAGCAACTCCAACGCCAAAGTGCCGTCCCAGCTGTAAAGCCCGCACCTACAGCCGCCAACATCACAAGATCGCCCTTGACAATTCGGCCTTCCGTGACAGCTTCATTCAAAGCCAACGGAATCGTCGCCGCAGTCGTATTGCCGAACCTCTCGATGTTGATGATCACCTTCGATTCGTCCAACCCTAAACGCTCCGCCGCCGCCATGATGATCCGGCGATTCGCCTGGTGCGGCACAAACAGCTTCACATCTTTTGCCGTGTAACCATGCTTGTCCAAGAGATCGCGACTCAGTTCATACATCTTCCGGACCGCGTACTTGAAAACCTGCTGCCCATCCTGCTTCACTACATGAAGCTTCCGGTCCACCGTATCGTGCGACGCAGGCAGACGGCTACCTCCGGCAGGTTGCCTTAGATACTCGCCGCCGGAACCGTCGATTTCGTTCAGATGCCCAATGAAGCCTTCCCCAGCTTCTCCAGCTTCGATCAGGACAGCTCCGGCGCTGTCCCCGAAAAGAATGCAAGTGGCACGGTCCGAATAGTCGATAATCCGAGACATCGTATCGGCCCCGATCACCAGCACCCTTTTGTGGGTTCCGGCCATGACCAGATGCGCTCCCACTGTAGTTCCGTATACGAAACCGGAACAGGCGGCAAGCAGATCGAAGCCCCAAGCCCCTTTCGCGCCGATACGATCCTGCACCAGGCAAGCCGTCGCCGGAAAAAGCATGTCGGGCGTGACCGTACAGACGATTACCGCATCGATGGTGGTGGGATCGACACCGTTCTTCGCCAAAGCCACCTTCGCGGCTTCGACAGCCATGTCGGATGTCGCCATCTCCTTCGGCGCGATATGCCGTTGACGGATGCCTGTGCGTTCGACAATCCAATCATCGTTGGTATCGACCAGTTTTTCCAGGTCGGCATTGGTCAATAGCCCGGGCGGTGAATAACAGCCGAGAGCCGTGATTTTTGCGGTCGGCAAACTTCCTCCAGAAACAGGACAGCGAGGTCTAGCAGCAAACGCCGCCCCGCGGCGGAAAACAGAGTCCGCGGGAGCAGCCACAAATTGGCTCGCAAGATATATGGTACATTCGTCGCGAATGAAACCGGAAACGCCTTTTCAAGTTTTCGTTTGGGTGCACCGCAAGAATGCTGCACAGCCGGAGCTGTAGCACTCTTTTTTCGCGCATTTCGAACGATCCGCCCCAAACGAGTATGACACCTCTTCCCGAGACACCTCGCAAACAAGTCCGTCCGCACCAACATCGCTAACCCTCGCCAACGGTCCGGACGCAAGCAACTCGGTCCGCCGAAGGGTTGCCACTACGACAAAATTGAGGCTGTCGAGGAGATCAATTTCAAGTACTTTCAAGGCTTACGGCCCGTCCCGATCTCGGCTGGGGCGTCAGAACCTCGATTTCCCAACGACGCCTCGCATCGCTTTGGAATTAATGCCCTATCACGGATCCTAGATGTGACACACCAGGTCTAGCACCGCGGAGCTCGGCGCTGGGTCCACAGCGGCGATTTTCAGCAAGCTGAGAGATTGTTCGGACTTCTCCTACCAACGAATCCACATCTGACCCATCAAATCGCCTCGGCGAGCGCTGCGCAGAACAGCACGGCTACACAACCGGAAACGCCACTAACCCACGACCAGTTCTCGAACGGCTGAAGGACCCGCCACGAGAACTACGGTGAAGCACTACGTGTCTTGAAGCACCTCGACTAGCGCTCTTCCCGCGTCACTACCCGACTAGCTAGCTTCTCGTACCAAAGCCGTAACCGGTGCCTTGCGCCTGCGCAAAAAAGGCTTTGTGCGCAGCGAAAATCATCGTCGAGTTCCCGCAGATAGGCTTCCAATACTTCCCGTCGACCGGATTCCAAACGCCGGACCAGATCCGAAGACATCGCACGTATGCATTCGATCTCCCGCAACTCACCGTTTTCGAGCAGGCGTGGATGGCTCGATACTTGTCCTCCGGAAATCCGAACGCGATCACCGCAGGATCGAGCGAAGCAGTCGATCCTCCTGAGGACCACCATCGAAAAAAGCATACAGCGGCAATCACCGCAAAGGAAAGAAGACAGAGAAGCCTGAAGACAAACGTCATCGGGCATCGGCCGTTAGCGTTAGCAACTTCCACGCCCCACCAAACTTCGAGACCGTGAACTTTGTGCCCACAGGAAAGATTTTGGGGTAAAGGAAAACAAAGTCCTGCTTGGCTGCGGCACCAGGTTCGAGGATCCAGATGAGCGGGTCGATCCTACCGTCGGGAAGTTCCGCCGTGACCTGCGCCCCGATTGGAATCGCACCCCTGGGAGCAATGCCAATTGCGTGAAGTTGAGTGCGAAGGACACCCTTGGGCAGAGGCTGCTCTCGCATGGTCGGCGCAACTCGTGGTGGCAGTTTGCTCGGCAGCTTGGGCAGATAGCTGCGCTGACCCTCCGGCGCCCCTCCTTCGACCCAATCGGCGATCAAGGATATCTCGTCCTGCGAGAGTCCGCGATCATGCTCGAAGGTTCCAAAGCCTTTCGCCGCACCCCAGGGAGGCATTCGCCTCCCAAGCACTTCTTCTTTAATCGCCGCGGCCCAGGGGCGCGCCTCTTCGAACGCCACCAAAGAAAACGCAGAACCACCCTCACGATGGCATCCGGCGCAGCTTTTAAAGACAATTCGAGAGATCTCCCGACTCCAGGTGATCTTCGTCGAAAAGAACTCATGGGCGGATGCGATCTTCGCACATCCCAACAGCAACCCCAGTAGCAGCACCGATCGCATCGTTCAAATTTCCACTTGTGCTATTCCGCCGGAGGTTTCGGGGCGGGCGGACGAGTAAAGGTCCGCTGCGTAAACTTCGAATCCACCGCCAAATCGAAGAATCCGACCATCATCTCTTCATAGCTCTGTTCGCCCCATTTCACTGCCACTGTCGGATCCGGATTGGCCTTGTTGTTCGCCGAATTGTCATACCAGGCGGTTCCTTCGATGCGGGCTCCGGGTTCGAGGCGAAGGGGCTTTGCCAAACGGTACGAAAGCTGCCAGTTGAAGTCGTAGTTTTCGACTTTCAAAAGCGTCTCTTTCTCACCTGAGGGATACTGCACTCGAAACTCAAAGGCCTTTCCCCGAAGGTGCATGTGCGGGAAAAAACTGAGTAGCGTCGCGTTGTGAAAAATCGGCAGGCGCGCGTTCGATGCGTAGTTCGCATCGCCCGGCGGGATGCTGAGCCGGAAATCGACCGTCGCCAGCGTGAGAACCCGCTCCTTCGGAGCCTCCTTGGCGAACACCAAGCCTAGGCGCGATCTGTCTGTACCTTCCTTACCGAAAGGCGTGTAATGAAACTGGAAGACCAGATCGGCACCTGCGGGGATCAGCTTCGCCATGCCAGGAGAGAACACATCTGGAAGCATGCCCGGCGTATAAACCGTCAACACATCGTTTCCGGCACCGAGGGTATTCTGGAACTGCTGGTTTGCTGGCGGGATGTAAGGCACCCCAAGCTGCGCTTCCTTTAGCCAACTGGAACCCTTCTCACGAACAAACGCCACCACATGGTGGACTGCGGCCCGGTATGTGGGCCGAATCTCCGCCATCTGGATCCAGGTGTCCTGGGTCAGCCCAGTCGGCATGACGATGTACTGGTAGTCCACTTTACCCTGCGCAGGAATCGGAAAGGCAGATGGCATCTCGATCACCAGATCGGGCTTCGCGATACTCCAGCCTTCCACCCATTGCTTAGGCTTTGGCGCATCCTTCGGATTGCCCTGCGGCGCACCAGCATCGACCCACTTTGTGATGGTCTCGATCTGCGGATCGGTGAGCGACCAGTCGTTGGCAAAGTGTCCATGCTGCTTACTGGCGAACCAGGGAGGCATTCTGCGGGTCGCAACAGCGGTCCTGATCGCCTTCGCCCAAGGCCGTAGTTCCTGATACGTCACAAAGGACATCGGAGCGATCTCACCAGCGCGATGGCATCCCTGACACTTATCGAGCAAGATCGGCTCGATATCTTTGTGATAGGTCAACTTCGGAGCGCCCGAAACGACCATAGCGAGAACGAGAGAAAGTACGAACTTACGCATGTGCACCTTTGAGAATGAGTTTACTCCAGCGGATTCTTGACAACGTCTACTCCTCGCCCGAAGGCTTTAGCGGCACCGCGCGTTTGGGTCGCATCAAATCGACCGGAGGGGTCTTTACGTCGATTGCAACGTCGAAGAATCCGAACATCATCTCATCCCAGCTCTGCTCTCCAAAAGTCACTTTCTTGGTGGGATCGGGATTGGACGGATTGTTTGGGGAGTTGTCGAAGTGCGCAACGCAATCGATCTTCGTCCCCGCTGGCAAAACCTTCGGCGTCGCAAGCTCATAAGTGTTCTGCCAGTTGAAATCGTAGTGGGGAACGCGCAAAAGCACTTCTTTCTCACCGGTAGGATAGATTGCCGTGTAAAGAAAGTCCTTGCCGCGGAGATGCATGTGGGGCAAGAGTGAGACCAGCGTCGACGTCTCCTGCAGGGTGAAGGACGAATCCACACGATAATTCGCATCTTGCGGTGGAATCGCGAAGCGCCCGTTACTGGAGGCGAGCGACACAACTCGTTCCGTCACAGGGACTTTTGAAAATGTTAGTCCGATACGGGACCTGTCGCGCCCAGGCTTGCCATTGGCGGTGTAGTGCATCTGTAGCACCAAATGACTCCCGGCCTTCACCAACTTCGCTTGGCCCGGCTTGAAACTCATCGGCGGAGTACCGGGTGCAAAGCCCACCAGCATATCGGGAAACGTATTGTTCTCTCCCGCCCTGCGCTCACCGCCATTTTTCTTAGCGGCTTCGTAGATCTGCTTTGCCGTCATAGCGACGCCATCCGGTAGATCTTTCATATAGGGCGAACCTGGTTCGCGGATGAAGGCGATGATGTGATGAACATGTTGCCGATCCTCTGGGCGCGCTTCGGCGAACTGCACCCATTTGTCTTCCGTGAAGTTGGTGGGGATTGCGACGTACTGGTAGTCGATGGTTCCACTGGCGGCGACGTCAATCGCAGTCGGCATTTCGAGCACTAGATCCGGCGTTCCGATCTCCCAACCTTCGGTGAAGTGCAATGGCAGCGGAGCATCCTTGGCGTTGCCAGGCCGCGCACCTGCATCCACCCAAGCCACCAAGGTCTGGATCTCACGTTCGCTCAAGCGTCTGTCATTCAAGAACTTACCGTGAGCCGGATCGGCGTGCCACGGCGGCATCTTCTTGCTGGCCACCGCGTTCCTGATCGCCTTAGCCCATGGTCTGGTGGATTCGAACGTGAGAAACGACATCGGGGCGGCTTCGCCTGGCCGATGACAGGATTGACAGTTTTTTTGTAAGACCGGGAGTGCGTCTTTGTAGAAAGTAGTGGTCGTGGCAGCCGAAAGAGTCGTTGCGGCTGCCACGAAGGCAAAGGTGAATTGGAGTCTCATTGCATGGAACCTGCCTACTGGTACGTTTCGGCATTTTGACGAGTTCCAATAGAGTGTAAGAATCCGGATCAGGCCGAAGCGCCGACATTTCTCCGGGGCAAAACTACCCATCGGATCACATCACTTGCTATTACCAGTGTTCACCGAATGCCGAGGCCACATTGTAAAAGTTTGTAAACACGAATTCGCTCAAGTTCCCACACTCCTTCCCGATAAGCATCCAAGAGGCGCAAAAAATGAAGATCGACAATCCGCTTTCGCCGCAAGTCTCAACAGGCTCAGCTTCCCCAACGGGCGGAATCACGCAATCCCAGTCAGGGACGAGTGGGCACAACCGGGTCGACGGCTCTTCGGACCGGGTGCAACTATCGAACTTGAGCGCGGCCCTGCGAGACCTTTCCGCAGAAGACCCCTCTCGAACTGCGGAAGTGCAGAAAATTGCGAGCTCTGTAGATTCGGGTTCCTATCGAATCGATCCGCTAGAGCTAGGGCGAAGGATCCTAGGCGATAGTTTGGAGATTTCCTTGTGAACGAAAGGCGCGACGGCGAAATGGAGCTTTCAGAAATCCTGGAGCTTTCCGCAATCCGAAACGATCTGCAAGCAATCCGCGGATGTCTGCTGAACACTGGACTAGTTGCTGCGCAGGAGATGGCGTGCCTCCTAAGGTCGACCGTCCAACGCTTCCGTGCTTGGACAAATGTCGGGCCGATCGATCTCGAAAGCGTCAAAGAGATACAGCGGGAATTGGGGGAACTGCAGCCACTGTTTGAGAACGCCTATGCGCTACATGCAGGCTGGTTTGGATTGTTGGACCTGAACGAAGCGCCGGGCTCTGGCGGATACAACGGAACCGGCCAGCAGTCAAAATCCTTGGTCCAGGCTTCGGTCGGGCCTTCGCAGACGATCGTACACCGAGGTTAAAGCACCATGGGAAGCCTATCGGTATCACTGCAAAATGCGGCGTCCTCGCAGCGAGCCTTTGACCGGGCACTGCAGACGATTCAAAACAACGTCAGCAATGTCTACACCCCGGGCTATGCCCGACAACGCCCAACGTTTCGCAACGCGCCGTTCAACCCCGAGGCCGGCCTTCCGGGGGGGATCCGTCCGGGAGCCTTGCAAGATTCCCGCTCCCGCTATGCGGAGGCAGCCGTGCGCGACCAACAGGGAAGGCTTAGCTATGACGAGCAGTTACAAGCAGATCTCTCGCGGGTCGAGAAGGCGTTCGACATCAATTCGAAGTACGCGATTCCAGCGACGCTATCTTCGTTCTTTAACAGCTTTTCACAACTCTCCGTCAATCCCAACGACAAGCTTTTGCGTCAAAACGTCATTGACCAATCCAAAGCAATTGCGCAAAGCTTTCAAGTCACATCCACCCAACTATCCCATGCGTCGGCCCAGGCAGATTCACAAATCAGAGATTCGGTCACAAGCATCAATGAGCGAATTGCTCAGTTGCAGCAGATCAACAAGCAGCGCCATCTCAGTCCGAACTCCTCGCACGATGCGGGTCTTGACGCCGAGGTTTACGCGGCACTTGAAGAGATCTCGCAGTACGCCAGCGTCCAACCCCTGTTCCAGCCCGATGGAACCGTCAGTGTCTACCTGACCGGGAGAACGCCCCTCCTCGTTGGCGAAAACCAATACAGGATTACTCACGATCCGTCCAACTCACAAACAGCGATTCGGGATGCAGATGGAAAAGACATCACCGGTCAAATCGCCGACGGCAAACTGGGCGCGACGCTCGCCCAGCGCAACGTCCTTCTGCCGGGCTATACCGAAGATCTGAACACCTTGGCGAAGACGCTGGCCGACCAAGTCAATCTGAACCAGCAGGCTGGTCTCAATGCGACCGGGACGGCACCCGGCGGCGATCTCTTCGTCTACGACTCGCTGCTTGGTGAGGCGGGTACCCTTTCGACAACCGCGCTGACCGCTGACGATATCGCAGCTGCGCTTCCCTCGGCACCCGGCGGCAACGGCAATGCGCTGAATCTGGCCGATCTCGGCAAGGCGAAAACCGTCAACGGATTGAACTTCAGTGAGTACTTCGGCACCATCGGCAAAAGCTTCGGCCGAGAACTATCCACGGCTCGTTCCAACTCGAAAAATGGAGAGCTACTTCTTGCCCAAACCCGAAACTACCGGCAAGATCTTTCTGGCGTCAACCTCGATGAGGCAGCTGCGGAGCTAGTCCAATTTCAGCGCGCCTATCAGGCTTCGGCGGAGTTGTTCCGTGTTCTCAATCAACTGACGGAAACCACGCTCGGTCTGCTCCGCTAACGATTCGCCCGCTCAAAACCATCATGCTAACGAACCTCGATCCGAACAACTCACAATTCCTGAGCCAAGTCAACGCCATCCACAAAAGAATGGAGCGGGCGCAAAACCAGCTTTCCTCTGGAAAGAAGCTCAATACCGTATCCGACGATCCAGACCTAGTCTCCTCGCTCCTCACGGCTCGCGCGGCGCTCGAAAACGCCAGACAGATCAACAACAACCTCGGACGAGTACAAACAGAAGTAAACGGCGCAGAAAAGGCCCTGCAACAGGCGAGCAAATCCTTCGAAAGAGCTCGCGTCCTCGGGGCCCAAGGAGCAACCTCAAATGCCACTGCAGATTCTCGCGCCGTCCTTGCTACCGAAGTAGAAACGATCATCGACGAACTCGTCGGTATCACCCGCACGACCGTCGAGGGCCGCTACATTTTTTCCGGCGACCAGGACCAGACCCCACCCTATTCGGTTGACTTCTCGCAAGTGCCCCCCATTTCGGCCTACCTGGGCAGCGCTGGCAACAACCGCGAAATCCAACATCCGAATGGCAGCCGCTTTACCATCGGCAAAACCGCAAAGGATATCTTCGATTCCGCCAACGCCCTCGAGAATGTCTTCTCCAATCTCAGCGCCCTTCGCGACACGCTCCTCAATAACGATGAACTCGGAATTCGCGCCGCCCTCGATACCGCGCACACTTCTAGCGCCCATCTCGAACGCCAACTGGCCTTCTACGGCGCCGCACAGAACCGTGTCGCCAATGCCGTCGATTTTGGCAAGAAACACCAGCAGGATCTGATCCAGGAAATCGGCAACATCGAAAACGCGGACATCGTAGAAGCGATTCTTGAAATGCAACAAGCGCAGACACAACTCCAATCGGCACTTCAATCCAAGGCGCAGTTGAATCGGCAAAGTCTCTTCGATTTCCTGCGCTAAAAGGGACCATCCAATCGCGACGGCTCCCAAAATTCCTCACAAAGAACGCACCGTTCCCGCGCGGTCTTTCCCCTCGCTGGGCTCGTACTCTCATCATTCAGATCTATTGGAAGAAATCCATTGTATGGCGATGATTCCCTTCGCAGATGAAAACGGTCATCGTCGTGCGGCGGAACCCCACCCGTTGGATATCCGTCTTAGCTTCATTGAGTCTCGATCGAAGAGGCTCTCTCTCGTGAATCGATGCGCGCGTCAGTCTAAAATACGAGTTCGGTTGGGAGCGGACGAGACGAGAAGCGTCGGTGCCACAAGCGATCCTCCCCTTTCCGCCTCCAGCCACCACCAACTTTCGACAGAGATTTCGATACAAGCAGAGTTCTCGAGCAAAGCTGACTTGAAGTCACGACGGCCTTCGCTCGCGCAACCAGCGAGCATTGAACGACTCCTCCGCCGCCAGTTGCATCTCTTTTGTCGACTCCATGTTCCATCTTCCTCGCTCCCGCTCTTTCAGCTTTTCCAATAGCTCGACTCGTTGGCGACAAGCAGCAACTCGGCCCATTTGCAGCTCGAGTTCCTGACGAAGCGCGACGCATTCCTTCTGTAGTCGAATGATCTCGATCGAGACAAATTCCGCAAATCGATGGAGATGTTCCAACTGCGTTCCGTCAATCTCAGCGCCTCGCGAAACCGCATGCCGCTGATTCGCATACGAGGAATGCAAAGCGGCAACCCGCTGCTGCATTTGCGCCTCAGCAGCTTGCAGCATGCTACAGCGGGTTTCTTCCGTTCGTAGTTGCGACTCACGGAACCGTTTGACCTTCTCGAGCGAAAACTCGAATCGCCTCACTTTACCTCAATCTCCTCCGGCGTCTCGACGCGGTGCTGCAAAACAGATCCTGCAAAACATCGGGAAACCTGGACAGACTCAACTTCGTGGCTCAGCCATCCACCCGTTACAAAGCCTCCGCAAGCCGAGCCATCCCCTCCACTGTGGCTTCCAGTGGGGAAACCTCGTGAGAGCCCTGCCGCAAAAAATCGTTCAGTTGCTGCCTGATCCGGATTGCAGCGTCCAAGCGCGGATTCGAACCATTGACGTATGCGCCCAGATTGATCAAATCCTCCGATTGGCGAAACATCGAAAGGGCCTCTCGAATTTTACGAGACGCCAACTGCTGATCCGGAGTCGCCAAGCGCGACTCCAACCGGCTGACCGACTGCAGAACGTCGATGGCAGGATAGTGACCCGCCGCCCCCAAATCCCGCGAAAGGACTAAGTGCCCGTCGAGGATACCGCGAACAGCGTCACAAATCGGTTCGTTGAAATCGTCGCCCTCGACGAGTACCGTGAATATTCCAGTGATCGAACCGGTTCTGAATCGTCCAGCGCGCTCACAGATTTTCGGTAGCATCGCGAACACACTCGGTGTGTAGCCTTTTTGGCTGGGTGGCTCTCCCGCCGTCAATCCGATCTCCCGTTGTGCCATCGCCAACCGGGTTACCGAATCCATGATAAACAGGACGTCCTTGCCTTGATCGCGAAAGAACTCGGCTACCGAGAGCGCAACGAGTGCGGCACGGATGCGCAACGGCGCCGGCTGGTCCGAAGTGGCCACCACGACCACAGACTTCGCCAGTCCATCTCTACTCAGCTCCTTTTCGAGAAAATCCCGGACCTCGCGATTACGTTCACCAATCATCGCAATTACAGTGACATCGGCTGAACTCTGCCTTGCCATCGCCGCGAGGAGAGTGCTCTTGCCAACGCCACTTCCTCCGAAGATCCCAATGCGCTGCCCCTTGCCAAACGGCAGCAGGCTATCGATCGCCCGGATGCCGATCACAAGCCGGTCTTCGATCGGCTCCCGCTCGAGAGGTCCGGGTGGACGGCGATTAATGTCGTAGCGGCACTCCATCTCAACCGGCGGACCGCCATCCATTGGCTGACCGAACCCATCCAGAATCCGCCCCAACAATCCTGCACCAACCCCGACACCGGACTGATCCTTTCGTGCGACTATCAAATCGCCAAGTCGGATTCCGACCGGCTCCTCAAGCGGCATCGACAAGATTTTGCCGTCGCGAAAACCAATCACCTGGGTGCGGATCCTCTGACCACCCGCGCACTGAATCTGACACAAACCGCCGATTGACGAAGCCGGGCCTTTCGACTCCACCAGCAGTCCTGTCACCTGTGTCACGTGCCCACCGATGACGAGCGGATCGATGGTTTGCAAAGCTCGAACGTATGGTTCCAACATTTCACTCCTCTCCTGGCATGCAACTCCAGTCAATACCTCAACGATTCCTGTTTCGATCCAGTGCGTCGGCAAGCCCTCGTTCGATTTCTGAGAGTTGCGAATCGATGGAAGCATCTACATGGCCCTGTGTCGTGTCAAGAAGCAGCGCCCCGCGCTCCAATCCGCCGTCGGCGACGATTTCTACCTGCACCGGTAGCCCAAAATCCCCTAGACGAGCCGAAAGATCGCCCGCGTCCATGGGGGCCGCACGAATCCGCAACACATCCCGCTTGTTTACCTTCTCCAAAGCCACACGTAACAGTCCCGCGATGGCATCGGGATCGACATTGACTTCCCTCCGCAGCACTTTTTTGGCGATCGCAAGAGACAGCCTGACCGCATCCTCCTCAACCTGGGAACGCAATCGCGGCTTCCAAGACGCCAGATCCGCGACGGACTTCGCCGATCGCGACAGCGCATCATTCCACTTGGCCATCTCCTGCGTCAAACCGGCCTCAAGCCCCTGTTGATAGGCGATGCGCTTTTCTTCGGCCATCTGCGCGGTAAGCCGGTGAATCTCCCGCTCCAATCCCTCGGCTTGCCGGTCGCAAGCAGAATGATCGGCGATTGCCGGAGATGCGGGACCGTTGCTAGACTGGTGCGCATACCGATTGGTAGAACGATGATCCGAACCGGAAGGCTCCTGCCGGTCCGCGGCGTCGAAGCTCAGCCGATGCGCCACTGTATCATTTTCCTTCTCATCTTGTCGCCAGGGAACTACCTGAGTAACGGTGACCGAATCCAGCAGTTTACTCGACATATTGGTCACCGCCACCGCCCTTGAGACTGATCACGCCCTCGGTCTCAAGCTGCCGGACAACGCCGATGATCTGCTGTTGCGCGGTCTCCACATCCTTGATCTTGATTGGACCTAGCGAATCCATATCTTCTTTCAACATTTCTGCACCGCGCTGGGACATAGAGGAAAGAATGTGATTGCGCAACTGCTCATTGGTGCCCTTCAGGGCCAGTGTCAGCACCTTGCGGTCCACTCGCTGCAACAATTCTTTCACGGCGTTTTGATCCATCATGAGCAGATCTTCGAAAACGAACATAAGTTGGCGAATGGTTTCCACCAAATTCGAGTCGATCTGTTCGATGTTGTCGAGAACTTCGCGGCTTGTGTTCGAGTCCAAGCGGTTGCACATCTCCGCGACAGCGTTGACTCCGCCGTAGTTCTCGCGGCTGACATCTCCCAGATTGCGCAACTTAGCCGCGATCACACCGGCAATCTTCGCGATGATTTCCGGGGAAATCTGATCGAGATTGGCCATCCGATGGGCAACTTCCCCGCGTAGCTCCTGCGGTAAAGAAAACAGCAGCCCCGCTGCTTGTCCCGGATTCAGGTGGGAAAGAACGAGCGCGATAGTCTGTGGATGTTCCGAATGAATGAACTTGGCCAACTGTTGCGGATCGACCTTTTGGAGAGCGTCGAAACTGGCGGACTCCGCTCCCAACGTCTTCATCAGCCGGTCAAGCATCTTCTTCGCCGTTTCAGGACCGAACGCCCCCACAAGGATTCGCTTGGCGTAGTCGATACCGCCCTTTCGGACGTAGTCGCCCGCAACGGTCATCTGGTAAAACTCTTCGAGTACCAACTCCGATTGTTCCGTTGTAATGGAAGACAACTTGGCAATCTCACGGGAGATCAACTGGACTTCGTCCTCTTCCAGATTTCGGAGAATCTCCGAACTCGTCTCTGCCCCGGTAATCACCATCAGAATCGCCGCCTTGCGCAGGCCGCTCAATTTTCCGGTTTTCTCGCCTTCGGTCGCCATGTTCGCCTACGACTCCTCGCTGTTCAACCAGGTCCGCACAATCTGCGCCATTGCTTCCGGATTCTTCTTCGCTTCTTCCGTGATATGTCTCGCCAAAACAGCGGCCTTCTTTGTCGTGGTCTCGGGAAGTTTAATCGATCCCAATACTTGGCGTTCTTCTTGCGCAGCCTTGAGTGCGGCTATCTCCTCGCCTTCTTCTTCGATTTCCGGATCGGCTGAACGCTTCGGACTCTTTGTCTCACCGTTTGCCCCGGCGGAAAGTTGCTTTTCGCCGTCGTTCGATCTCTTCGATCCTTCAGGAAGACTACCCGCGAGCTCGACACTGACCTTCCTCTTCTTGCGCTTTCCAATGAACCAGAAGGCTCCACCCAGCAAGGTCAGTAATGCGGCACCCGCAACTCCACCCATGATCATGAGATTGTTCCTCGGTATTCCCATCCAACCATCCGGCGGAATGCTGGATGGCTTGATGTCCGGTGCCTTTGGGGTAGCTGGCAAAGGCAGCAAGCCGGGCGGTGGCTGCGCGTCCAGCGTCGAACCGAACGCGATGCTTTCGATAACGACGATATCCCCACGTTTCGCATCGACGCCGAGAGCCCCCGAAACGATGTCCCGGATCGACTTCATCTGATCCGCCGTCGGAGGATTCATCACGCGCTTCGCCTTGCCGGCTTCCACCTCCCATCGCAAATAGTTGTCGAGCAACACACCGACTGAGATCCGCCGGATTCCCCCTTGTGGCAGCTTCACCTTTCGCACCAGACGGGAGTTCTGATATGTCGTATTCTCGGTTTTTCGCGACACAGGAACGGCCTGAGACGTCAGACGCTGTGCTGGCCTTGGAAGGTTTGTGGCCGTACCCGGTTGACCGCCGCCAGACACCGGTACTCCGGATTCCTCACTCTTCTGCGATGTCACCAAAACCGCCTTCGCCGGATCGAAGGTCTCTTCGCTTTGCTCACCCGATGAAAAATCGCAGTCCACCGAAACGCTCGCCCGAAACCGCGTGGACCCAAGGAGAGGCTCCAACGTCGAATTCACCTTATCCAGTAGGTCTTTCTCGACCTTCTGACGGTGCAGGAGCGCCTTGTCAGCGGCATCCGCCTCTTCTTGCTGTGGTGGCTGCTTCGCAGTTCCGGCCAGCAGTTTGCCGGCACCATCGACCACGGATACGTGTTCGGGGTCCAGACCTTGCACCGCGCTCGATACCAGATGCGAGATGGCATCCACATTGCCAGGCACGATACGCGCACCCTTTTTGATCGTCAACAGCACACTCGCTTTGGCAGGCTCTTTCGATTCCGTGAATACCGATTCCTTGGCGGGGGTGATATGAACTCTCGCAGACTCGACGCCGTTCAGCGCCAGGATCGAACGTTCCAACTCGCCTTCCAGCGCACGGCGGTAGTTGACCTGTTCGGCAAAATCGGTGATGCCGAAGTTGTTCTTGTCAAACAATTCGAAGCCGATGCGACCGGCCTTCGGAATACCTGCTGAGGCGAGTTGGATCCGGAGTTCGGGGATCCGGTCCGCAGGGGCCAGAACGGTATTGCCATTCGCGGACAAACGATACTCGACTCCAGCCTCTTTCAGCTTTGTGACCACAGCGCCGGCGTCCTCGGAGGCGAGCCCCGTGAACAAGGGTTGAAACATGCGTTCGTGGTTCCATTGGTTTAACCACCAAAGTCCCCCAACCGTGCCCAACGCAGCCACGGCAACCAAGATCCGCTGGCGCAGGGTGAGCGATGTCAGAAGTTTCCTAATCTGTGCCAGCATTTCCCGTTACGTCAGATCTGCATCCGCATGATTTCCTGATAGGCCTGCACTAGCTTGTTGCGGCTCTGCAAAAACATCTCCATTGTCAGTTCCGCCTTCTGCCCGGCAATTGCGACATCGTGCAGTTCCTGACTTTCTCCCCGCAAGAAACTATCCACGCTCTCTTTCGCCACCGCGGAACTCGACTGCACGTCCGCGATCGACTGCGCGAGGATGGATCCAAACGTCGAACCGGCCTTCTTCGTCTGGCTGGATTCCGCTCGCCAAAGCAAATCGCTGTTCAGCCCGGCCGGGGGTATTATGAGATCGAATGGCATGATGAACTCCTCTAACGCATCAAGTCAATCGACTTCTGCAGCATGTCTTTAATCGCGGACATCGCTGCAATGTTTGCCTGGTAGCCTCGCGAGGCGCCCAACAGATCGACCATGTCTTCGGCAGGACTCATCCGCGGAAAAGCGACGTAGCCGTCCTTGTCCGCATCGGGATGTCCCGGCAGATACCGTTTCTCCGGTTCCCGTTGATCGACCACAATCTCATCGACGCTCACGCCTACGCCCGTCACCTGCTGAAACACGGACGCAAACGGCGAATGCTGATCCGACTCGGCGAAAACTGCGTCCTTCCGGCGATAGGGACCACCCTCTGCCGTGCGCGTAGTTTCCGAATTCGCGAGGTTCTCGACCAGTAGTTCCGCACGGGTCCGTTGGGCGGACATCCCCGAGGCACTGACCGAGAGTGAAGTGAATAGACTCATGAATCTAGCCCTTTCCTTCTTGGATGACATTGCGGATCATCTTGAACTGCGAGCGCATCAGGGTAGAGGCCAAATTGAAGCGGATCGCATTCTCTGCAAGAAGCCGAGCTTCACGGTCAAGACTGACATCGTTGCCATCGTTCTTGACCAACAGCCCGGGAACCTCGACGACATCGGGTTCGGGATGAGTATCCGTCGCTGCCATCAATTCGAACTGAAAATCGATGTCCCGCGTTCGGTAGTTCGGTGTGTCCGCGTTGGCGACGTTCGAAGCCGTCAGCTTCTGTCGCGCGGAAAGCAGGTTCATGTAGGTTTGAATTCGATCTGCAAGCGGTCCGAGTTGCACGAACTCCCTCTATGCACTCAACATGCCAGACCGAAACATGAGCAGTACCCCCGCAAACACTGGGAAACTCTCGTTCCAATGCCTTTGGACACGTTTTCGCCGCGGCAAAAACTTGTCACGGCTTGCTGCGTGACGACAATTCGTCTCCACTCACCACCCGTCCGGATCGCTCAGACGTCGGTGCATTCGCCTTCCATACGGTCTTGCCATTCACCAGAACCTGCACGATTCCCACAGAAAGGCGGCTCGGATCGGCAAAGGTGGATTGGTCACGAACTTGCTTTGGATCGAACAAGACGAGGTCCGCGAAAGCTCCTTCGCGAATGACGCCGCGATCGCGCAGCCCAATCCGCTGCGCGGGAGCGGAAGTCATCTTCCGAATGGCCTCGGGCAAGTCCATCCAATGCCGCTCGCGAACATAGGACCGAAGAACCTTAGGGAAGCTTCCCGCCGCCCGCGGATGGCGCATGCCAATGCCACCGTCACTGGCAATCATCACCCAAGGCTGCCGATAGAAGATCTTCATATCCTCTTCCTTCATCCCTTTTCCCACAACGCTCGCGCCGCCGGATTTCACGATCTCAATGAAAATCTCCACCGGCGACTTACCGCGCATCTTGGCGATCTCTTCCAGGTTCTTAAACTCATAGTCGCGATGCTCGCGGCAGTTCGTCACCAGCACATTCTGTGGTCCACCAATATCGTCCAAGCCCTTTTTCACGCTTGCGGGATCCTCATACTCTTTGTTGGGAATCAGCACGGTGATGGTCGAAGACCACGCGTCATAGGGGTAGCAATCCGCCGTGATGTCCAGACCTTCCGCGCGAGCTTCGGCAATCAAGGCCACCGCTTGCGGAGCCTTTCCCCAAACGCCGACCGTGCCCAGCTTGATATGAGAGATGTGGGCGGGAATGCGCGCCTCGCGAGCAATGCGAATGATCTCTTCGATCGCCGGAAACACGAGGTCGGCCTCATCCCGAATGTGGGATACGTAGATGCCGCCATAACGAGCCGCAACCTTCGCGAGAGCAATCACCTCTTCTGTCGAGCTGTAAGAACCGACCTCGTATTCGAGTCCGGAAGAGAGCCCCGCAGCGCCCTCGCGCAACGCCTGCTCGACGAGCGTTGCCATTTTGTCGATCTCCCCCGCACTCGCTTTGCGGCGGTAGTCGGATCCCATGACCTTCGTTCGCACGGTGGCGTGCCCAACAAAGACAAGCGTGTTGATCGCGACCGGCGACGTCCTGCGAGCAGCGATCCACGGGGCAATCGGGAATGGAGACCCACCGTCCATTCCCAAAACGGCGGTGGTAATACCCTGAGAAACTTGGCTCTTGGCTCCGGGATCATCGCCCAATCCGCGATCGGAATGATTGTGCAGGTCGACGAATCCCGGGGCGAGCACGAGCCCGGTTCCCTCCACGATCTCGTCGCCGGCGGATGGCTTTGCATTCGCACCGACGGCAGCGATGCGGTCCCCAGCCACTCGAACATGAACTTGCCGCGCCGGCGTCCCGGTTCCATCGAGGACGCTCGCACCCTTGAAGAACACTCCTTGCCCAACGGCCGAAACGGTCAGAGCGGTGAACAGCAGAGTTCGAAGCATCATTTCCCTTATCATAAACTGCCTGCTGGTACACATAGAATCCACCTGGGCGCAAAAATCCAACCCGTTGGGCAATGCGGTGCTCTTAACCCCCGCTGCGAGCGCTCCGGTCACGCTGCTCTTCTAACTGCTGGCCATTCGAAAAACGACCGCGCATGCGTATTTCGAGTGCCAGCGAAAATTCGTGCCAAAGCATTGGGACACGGTTGATCCACGCGGTCATTCTCATCGTGTGGCCCGCGCGGCAACTGATCGGGAAGGGAAACTGTTCAAGGCAGTTTCGAGCACAGTAATGAAACGGCTGTTTCGGTGGGAATCATCTTTATGATCTACGCCTACGTATCTCCGCAAGCGATTCCGAATGAACCGACAGTCTGGTAACGGCAAAAGGAAACCCCATTGCCTCCCCAGGACCAGCAAACTACTTCTGCTTGGCGACGATCAGATCCTTCACTTTGGCATATTCCGCATCGGTGAGAATCTTCTTGGTAACGAGTTCGTCCTTACCCTTGAACGGACGGCCCGCCACGATCTTGGCAGCCTTGGCCTTGCCAATAACCGGCAACGCTTCGAGCTCATCCAGCTTGGCCGAGTTGATGTCCAACACCTTCGTAGCGGGAACGGCCGCAGCAGCCTTTGCCGGAGCCTTTTTCGCAGCGGCCTTATCGTCCGCCATCAACGTAAACGCCACAAGCAGCGTCAAAATTCCAATCAACTTCATGGTTCGTGTAAACTCCTATCCTTACTTCTTCACGATCTTGCCGTAAAGGAACAGGACAATCAGCGCCCCAACCACGGACCCGATAAATCCCGCTCCCTGGCCCGCGCCATACCAGCCCAAAGTCTGACCCAGAAATGTCGCCACAATCGAACCGGCGATGCCAAGGCAGATCGTCAACACAATCCCGAGATTCTGAACGCCCGGCATGATCGCTTTCGCAACCACGCCAGAAATCAAACCGATGAGAATCGTCCAAAGCCAACCCATTTCACCTCCACCTTGCATTGCCAATCAGACTCAGGGCATGCAAGAAGCTTCCTAGTGTAACAGGCGCAGAATCCCAATGGAAAGCGTAATCACGAAGCTGTTCACAAAGTCATTCAGATAGCCGCCCACAATGGGCACGGTCAGAAAAGCCTGTGGTGCGTCGCCATTCTTCGAGGTTAACTCCTCCATCGAGGCCATCGCGTTCGGTGTGATCCCCAGCATGAAACCTGCGAATCCAGCACTCATCACCGCCGCCTCATACTCTGGAGCGACACGCCGCAACGCATGGAACGCGCCAACACTGAGCAAGACAGCCAAGCAAACCTGCGCACACAAAAGTCCCAATAGAGGCAAGGCCAGAGCCGTCAACTCCCACAACTTCAAGGCGGAAATCGCAACACCGATAAACAGAGGCAAGGCGACCTGGAAAATCTCCCTCAGCTTCGCCTCGGACAACGCCTGCCAATCCACTCGATCATTCCAATTCCGCCACAGCGCTGCCACTGTCATCGGACCGATAAACGCCGGAACCGTGACCCCCGCCAGCTGCAGCCCCCAACTCACAAAGCTCCCCGCCCCGATGCACAGACAAATCGTCAGGACATGCGGGAACAGCTCGCCGACCGCTGAATTCGCTGAATCGAAACCTCCAAAAACCGAAACGCCCCTAAAAACACCGATCTTCGACACCAGAAACTGCCCAACCCGCCCCGCCAACAGCCCAGCCACCGCGATCCCAAACGTCGCCGACGCCACCGCAATACTTGTCGCCCCAGCCACGCCTTCTTTCTCAAACATCGCGCCAAACGCTACCGAGGTCGCGGGACCTCCACACAACGAAATCGATCCCGCCAAAGGACCCACCAGCGGATTCAACCCCATCAGCCACGCCAAGACCCCACCCAACAGATTCTGGAAAAGGGCCCCAACTCCCGCAAGCAGCAACAACAACGGGATCGCCGCGCCACCGCGAACCAACACGCGAAAGCTCGCATTCAAACCAATAATCGTGAAACAAACCAGCGAAAGCAGGTCGCGCAGCGAGGTATCCACATCCATCGACAACATGCGCCCACGCAAGATCGAGAACACCAGCGCGATCAGCAACCCACCCACTACAGGACCCGGAATGCTCCATCGCTCCAAAAACGTCAGCCGTCGCCGCAGCCAAATCCCAAGCAACACCGCAATCGCGCCCAGCGCCAGCGATTCCGCGCCGCTGACTTTGAACACCTACTTCAGCCCAGCCTTCTTCCACATCTCGTTCACCCGCTGCTTCACATCCTGCGGCATCGTGATCACGTCGGGCCACCGTCGCGTAAAGCCTTCCCCCGGCCACTTGCGCGTCCCGTCGATGCCCATCTTCGAACCCCAGTTCAACATCCGGCTCGAATGATCCAACGAATCGATCGGACCCATCGCAAACTCGATATCACGCTGCGGATCGATGTTGTTGAGCACCTTCCACGCCACTTCGCTGTAATTCTGAACATCCACATCGTCATCCACCACCACGATGCACTTGGTAAACATCGCCTGCCCCAAACCCCACACCGCATGCATCACCTTGCGCGCCTGCATCGGATACGACTTGCGGATCGAGATCAACATCAGGTTGTGAAAGATCCCCTCGGCCGGCATGCACATATCGCGCATCTCAGGAATCTGCATCCGCATCAACGGCAAAAAGATCCGCTCAATCGCCCGCCCCATGTAGTAATCCTCCATCGGCGGCGGACCCACAATCGTCGTCGCATAGATCGGATTCTTGCGATGCGTCACACACTCCACATGAAACACCGGATACTCATCTTCCAGCGAATAGTAGCCCGTGTGATCTCCAAATGGCCCCTCCGTCCGCAACTCGCCCAGCGTCACGTAGCCTTCAAGCACGATCTCCGAATTCGCTGGAACCTCAATATCCGAGGTCTCGCACTTCACCATCTCCACCGGCTTCGACCGCATGAAACCCGCGATCATCATCTCGTCCAGATCGGGAGGCAGCGGCAGAATCGCCGAAAACATCGCCGCCGGATCCGCGCCAATCGCCACCGCCACCGGCATCCGCGTGACCTTGCCCTCTTTCAATAAACGGCGATAATGTTCCGCACCCTGCTTGTGCGTCTGCCAATGCATGCCCGTCGTGCGTTCATCGTAAACCTGGATGCGATACATGCCGCAGTTGCGCTTACCCGTTTCCGGATTCTTCGAAAACACCATCGGTAACGTGATGTAAGGTCCACCGTCGTCAGGCCAGCAGGTCAACACAGGAAACTCGCGCAGATTCACATCCGCGCCTTTCTTGATCACTTCCTTGCACGGGCCGTTCGAGACCATCTTGGGGAAGAACGCGCCCATTTCCGCCAGCTTCGGCAGCATCTTCAGCTTGCCAAGAAACCCCTCCGGCACTTTCATCTGCAGATACTCGCTGATGCGAGCCGCGATCTCATCCACCGAATCGACCTCAAGCGCAATCTCCATGCGCTTCTTGCTGGCGAAAGCATTCACCAACACCGGCATCTTCGAACCCTTCACATTCTCGAACAACAGTGCCGGACCTCCGGTCTTCACACTGCGATCCGCAAACTCCGTGATCTCCAACTTCGGATCCACTTCGAACGTGATCCGTTTCAATTCTCCAGCTTTTTCGAGTGCCGCGATGAACTCGCGTAGATCCTGATGGGCCATAAATTTCTCAGATGCCGACAAGATCTATTATGATGCTTCGCTATCATAAGTCTTCGAACACAATGAGCAGCCGCACCGCATTCATCACTGGAGCCAGCCGTGGCATCGGCAAGGCCGTCGCACTCAACCTGTCCCAAGCCGGATACCGGGTCGTACTCGCCGCGCGCGCCATAGACAAACTCGAGGAAGTTGCCAGTGCGATCAAGGCCGAAGGCCGCGAGGCCTACGCCATCGAACTAGACCTCGCCTCCCAGGATTCCATCAAGAACGCGTTCGCCAAGACCTCCAAGGAATTCGGCAAGATCGACATCCTCGTCAACAACGCCGGCGTCACCAAAGACGGTCTCGCCATTCGCATGAAACTCGAGGACTTCGAATCCGTCATCCGCACCAACCTCACCGGCGCGTTTCTCTGCTGCCAACAGGTGCTCATGCCCATGATGAAAGAGCGCTGGGGACGCATCGTCAACATCTCTTCGATCGTTGGCGAGACCGGAAATCCCGGCCAGGCAAACTACGTCTCCTCCAAAGCCGGCTTGATCGGACTCACCAAAACCCTCGCCCAGGAAATGGCCTCGCGCAACATCACTGTCAACGCCGTCGCACCCGGATTCATCGATACCGACATGACCGCCGTGCTGCCAGCAGAAGTGAAGGACGCCATGCTCAAGCGCATCCCACTCGCCCGCCTCGGCTCCGCAGAGGACATCGCCGCCGCCGTCCGCTTCCTCGCAAGCGACGAGGCCGGCTACATCACCGGACACGTCCTCGACGTCAACGGTGGCATGTATATGTGACCCGATGTTGACCCTCGTACTCGCGGCTTCGCTCTTTGCTCAGACCATCCCACCAACGCCGGGCATCCAACAACGAGTGGACTCACTGTTTCGCGACTACGACAAACCCGGATCGCCCGGGTGCATCATTGCTGTCGCCCAAAAGGGAGAGATTGTATATTGGCGGGGCTACGGATACGAGACCAAGACGCACCACCGCCCGCTCGATCCGGACACGGTATTCGAAGTAGGCCCGCTATCGACAAGCATCATTTGGTCGGCTTTTCGCGGATCTGGCGAAACAGCGCCGCCTTAGCTTCGAAGAAAACATCCGGCTGCGGATCCCTGAGTTGCCCGAGTATGGGGCTCAGATCAAGATTCGCGATTTGCTGGAAGGCCAGAGCAAATTCCGCAGCTACGGCGAACTCTTCGCGCTTGCTCTGCACGACCCGAATCTCGAAGAGGTTGACAGCCGAGTATTCGAGATGATCGCCCGTCAGAAGGGCCTCGGCTCTGGCCCTTCGCTGAACTCGGTGAACGATACCGAGCTCTTTCTTCTCTCAAAATTAGTAGAACGTACGATCGGCATCTCGCTCGCCCGATTGATCCAGGAGCAGTCGTTTTTACCCTCTTCGATGCAGGACACCATTATTGGAGAAGGCCGAGACGGCAAGCAACGGCATGCCGTATTTACGACTCTCCGTGACGTCGCCAAGTCGCATAAGCGATTCGGTGCCGCTGCAACCTATCGGCGAGATGGTCAATTGAACCCTCTAGCGCCAGCTTGGTATCCACTGAATTCGGGAGCGCTGATCGGATTGTGCAACGCTCCCGATGCTCCAACATCGACATTGACCCAAAAGGCAGGGGCCATGATTCTACCCCTCACAAAGGACCGACGCCTTGGTGTGCCCGGTGGTGAAATTGGGGGAGTGATGTTGGGGCCATCGCCGATGCCACCGCCGACTCAGGTTCCAAACGGTGTAACCGCCCGGTTCCACAGCCCCGAACTCGATATGGACTTGGTACTTGACGCGGGAGTCCTGAAACTCGTCCGTCCAGATGGCGGCCTGACGACTTACGGTGAACTGCGGGACCCAGCGCATTGGTGGGGTATAGACCTTCGATTCATTCGTGAAGGAATTGAAGTGACCGCTATCGTCGTCGGGACTGGGTGGTCAATCAAGGATATCCGATTCGATAGAATCCCCTAAACATGCTTCTCTCTCTGTTCGCCGCCCTTCTCCTCGCACAAACTCCCGGCAAGATCTCCGAAAACATCCGCTGCCACAAGAACCCCGAATACGGCTACGCGCTCTACCTGCCCTCCAACTACACGCCCGACAAAGCCTGGCCCCTCCTCCTCGCCTTCGATCCGCGAGCCCGCGGCATCAACGCCGTCGAACGCTTCGCCCCCGCCGCCGAGAAGTACGGCTGGATCATCGCCGGATCCAACAACTCCCGCAATGGCGACGGCAACTCCTCGCTACAATCTCTGCGAGAAGTCTCCGGCGACATCTTCGTCAGATACAAAATCAATGACAAACGCATCTACGCCGGCGGCATGTCCGGAGGCGCACGCGTCGCCACCGGCTTTGCCCTGAGCACCAAGTCCCCCAAATCCGCCCCATTCCCCATCTTCGGAACCGCGGGTACAGAAGACTTCAACTGGTCCGAACTCTACGAGCTCGATCACGAACTCAAATCTCCCCATCGGGTCGCAGTCTTCGAAGGCGGCCATATCTGGCTCAATGCGGACCTTGCCACCCAAGCCGTGGAATGGTTCGAACTCGCCGCCATGCGCCAAGGCCTCAAAGAAAAAGATCCCGATCTCGTCAAAACACTCTTCGAATCCCGGGCAAAACAAGCCGAAACACAGCAAGGCAAGCAAGCCTGGGAATCCGCACGCAACATCGCCGCAGACTTCGCCGGACTCGACGATCGCGCGCCAGCCTTCGCCGACCTGGCAAAGACGAAAGCAAAGGACAAGGCCGTCCAAGCGGAACTCAAGAGAGAACGCGCCGAATACACCAATGAACAGGAACTCATACAGCACACTCTTCGCAGCGAGCAACTTTTCAACGATCCGATCCAACGCACTACAGGACTCCACGAACTCCGCAACAAGCTCACCAAACTCGCGAAACAAGCCGACTCCGCAACCGACACGCCAGACCGCCGCATCGCGCGCCGCGTCACCCGAGGCCTCGCCAACCGCATCAATTCCAACCCCAAGCGCGATCCGGAACTTGCGCAGATCCTCGACACCCTTGGACTTTCCCGCCGTCCGCGATAGCATCGAAAGATTATGGGCGTAACAATTTCTGCCAGCGTCGGTCGCAACGGAAAGAATAATGCAACCGACGTCAGTGCCATCCAGAATCTTTTGAATCAAACATCGGACGTTTGATTCCGATGATGACCGCCGTCGTTTCCGGGCAATGCGACCCGCAAACGATTGCCATGATCGACGAGTTTCAAAGCCGCGTTCTGCGGGTCTTTCAACCAGACGGCAAAGTCGACCCCGGCGGCAAAACCCTGAAGGCGCTCAACGGAGAAAGCGTTCCCGTGGCCGATCAACCCACAGCGGGCGCAACCGGCGAACCTACCCTCACCGGCAATGCCCTGCCCGCGCCGACTGCCAAGGTGCTGAAAGAAATCTTGAAGTCTGCTGGAATTGCCTCAGCCAAGGTCACCAGCGTCTCGCGCACCCCCGCCGAGCAAGCGCGCGTGATGTACGAAAACTGCGTCTCAAAAGGCGCGCAGTTCAATAAAGACATGTACGCGGCGGCGGGCGACAAAGTCGTCGACGTCTACATCGCCAACAAAGACAAGGCTCGCGACATAGTCATCGCGCTCATGCTCGACAAGATCAACGAAGTCGGACCCACCAAAGTATCCAAGCACATCAGCGACTCTCACTACACCTTCGACGTCGCGCCTAGTTCGATTCCGTCTTCGAAGCATGCGGCATTTCTCACTGCGATCAAAGCCCACAAAGCTGTATCTCACGTGATTCCGCCGCCGGGCGATCCGGCGTTTCACATCGAGATTCCCAAGGATTCGCCCAACCTATAAAGTCAGTTCATACCGCAGCCGGAACTTGTTCGGTTCCGGCTCTGGAATCACCGTCAAGCTCTCGGTATCGGACATTTGTACGTCATCATTGCGCAGTTGCTTCACCGCGTCCGCAATCTGATGGATCACGGCTTTGTTCGACTCACGAACGCGAAGCCCTCTGATCACATTCGCAGCAGCCTCGGAAGCTTTCGCCGGAGCCGCCTTCCAAATGATTTCGAAGTCCAGGGCAAAGGCCGTGCACCCAAAGTGCCGGATTCGGACCTCAACCGATCCATCGCCCTTCACCGTCTCTAACGCCTCAAGCTTCCCGATCTTGCGAAACTCCGAGGCGTCCGGCTCAAGAAGAGCAACAGGTTCACCGCGAACGCACTCCATCGATTCGGGCTTCGAAACAGAGTTCGCTTTGGTCGATGCAGGCTGGGGTTTCTGTTCCCTGGACTGAGAACAGCCCGCCAGCAGAGACATCGCAAGCAGCAACCCAATACACAAAACCATTCGACGCACGTTTCGTATTGTGCCACAGCCAGACACTAGCGCGGCATGTTGTAGGCAAACACCAACGAAAGCCGGATCTGATTTCCACGGAATTCATCGGGTAGCGGAGGAAAAGGATTCGAGGCGCTGATGCCCGCAACAGCGGCGCGATCCAGATGCTCGCTGCCCGATGGAAAGTGAATAACCAGTTTCGGAACCGAGCCGTTCTTCGAAATCGCGAACTGTATCGTCGTGCGTCCGCGCATGCCCATCCGTGCGCTTTCCGGCATCACCAGAAACCAGTTGCGCCGCACAGCAGCCAACACTCGAATCAGATACGGCTTGAAATCCACGCCCATCGGATCGCTGAGCAATTCCAGACTATTGCCGGTCTTGCCCTGTGTACCTGGCAACGCAGGGATACCGGGCGTCGGGTCTCCACTGAGATCGCCGATCACCATGCTGCTGCCCTGCGCGGAATTGCGCGCTGCTGTCTTCGCGGCATCCGCAATCGACATCTGCTGTGGCGCCTGAATCTGCCCCTTGGGCACCCCGCTCACCGACCCTGGTGTCTCAAATGCGAGCTTCGGCTTTTCCACCACCGGAGGCGGTGGCGGAGGCGCAACCGGCGCTTGTATGTTGGTGTTCCCCAATGCGGGAGGCAGATTCTGCGCGAGCTTCGGTGCGGGTTCGAGATTGGTATCGATCGGCTTGTTATTCTTCGCCGGAGTCGGTGAGGGAGGAGGCGTATTGAAAGCCTTGGGCGACGGCGGGGGCGCAATGGGCTTCGGTGCAACCGGCCTCACCTCAGGGTTGGACATCAGCCCCGCCAGATCCAGTTGCTGCGCTGGCTTGTTCTGATTGGGAGCCTTCTGCGTCAAAATATCTTGCGGCACAACCAGCGTCACGGCTTTGCTACGAAAGTCCTCCTGTACGGGCCTTTGAAACTGCGGCGACGTAAAGGAATGCTCTGGCAAGACTGCGGCGATTCCAAAGATCAACAAATGAACAACGATGGAGCCAATGGCCCCATAAGAAGGCTTCGGGCGGTTCCAGCCCTTTTCCCAATGGATCGCGAGATCCAGATCGTCTTGTTCCTGTTGCGGCTCGGCCACCGGCATCGTTCCCCTATTGGACGCTCAACGCCGCAGTGACGTTGCTTAACGTTTCGCGAACAATGCCTTGATGCTCTTCAATCTTGTCGAGAATCCCAACGGCGACGCGCAGTGCCGCGGTCGCCTGCTCTCCATTCACCAACGGCTGCTGCCGCGTCCGAATGCAGTCAATAAAGTGCTGCAGTTCGTTCTGCAGCGGTTCGCCCTTGGTCACCGGCGCGGGATGAAAGCGGATCTGCTTGTCAGGGGTGACGCCAATGGCGATGATCTCCTGCTTCGTATAGTCGATCGAAACGTACTGGTTGGGCTGAAACAACCGCAGCTTCCGAACCTTCTCCGTCGAAACCCGACTGGCGGTCAGGTTGGCGACGCAGCCACTGGGAAACTGTAGGCGAACGTTGGCGATATCGCTCTTCTCGGACATAACAGAGATACCGGCAGCGCGAATCTCATCCGGCTGTTGCTTCGTCAATGCCAGAATGATTTCGATGTCGTGGATCATCAGGTCCAGCACAACATCGACATCGAGGCTTCGCGGACTGAACAGGCTCATTCGATGGACTTCGAAGAACAGCGGAACCGTGACAAGCTTTTCGAGTGCGCGGATCGCGGGATTGAAACGCTCCAAATGACCGACCTGCAAAATCCGTCCATGTCTCGCCGCCAGATCGCACAACCGCTGCGCGGCCTCGAGATCCGGGGCAATCGGCTTCTCAATCAGGACATCGACGCCACCCTCTAGCAGCGGCGTGGCGGCTGCCTCGTGCGCGACAGTGGGCGTGGCGACAACTACGGCGTCAACTTGATCAACCAGTTCTTCGACGCCGGCAAACCCAAGGCAGTGGTATTTGTCTGCCATCGCGGCGGCCCTGGCGGGGTCTTGGTCGACCACGCCGATCAGTTCGGCATCGGGCAGGCTGGCGAGGACTCGGAGATGGTTTTCTCCGAACGCTCCAGCGCCAACGACGGCGAACCGGACACGCTGTTGCGGATTCGTCATGGATCTTGTTCGATTGTTTCACACTGCGCCAGCGTGATAGATCGCGTAGAATCGACACAAGAGATATGACCCTGTTTCGATACCTTCGGTCCCGAGTGGCGATTGCGTTGACGGTGATCGTCGTTCTCCTCGCAGCCGTCTTTCCTCTGGTTGG